>ERZ894186.148-NODE-148-length-37313-cov-29.007918_pt1 | contig 37313 bp, 23 predicted proteins | sample MGYA00380280_ERZ894186 | MGnify/ENA primary metagenome ERZ894186 (study PRJEB32331, sample SAMN06328449) | human gut metagenome | biome: human gut microbiome; feature: stool | host: Homo sapiens | collected 2013-02-13 ... | reverse complement strand
TCACCGTCGCACTCGACGAAGCGCGCCTTTTCCCGGATGTCCGTCAGCACCAGCTCCTCCAGCACATTCTCATAGATGGAGTGGATGGTGCAGGCGCTTTTGCCGCTTCTGGCATAGTTGCCGCAGATAAAGGAGCTGTACCGCCCCGGCGTTCCGTCCTTATAGGTGAAGCGCTCGATGTGGTTACGCATTTTGAAGCCACAGTCGGCGCAGTAGACAAGGCCGGTGAAGATGCTGCGGATACCGTCCGTGGGCGGCGTCTTGCGCACCTTCTTTTTGTCGATGCTGACCACGGTATCCCAGACCTCGCGGGAGATGATGGGTTCGTGGGTTCCCTCCACCCGTATCCATTCCTCCTCCGGCTTGTTGATGAGCTTTCTGGACTTGTAGGACAGCGTGCCGGTTTTGCCCTGCACCATGTTCCCGATGTAGACCTCGCTGCGGATGAGGGCTTTTACGGTGGTTTCCGCCCACTTGTGGTTGACGTTGCGCGGGTCGCTGCGCCCCTTGCGCTGATAGTAGAGCGCACCGGGCGGCAGAACGCCCTCCTCGTTGAGCGTGACGGCGATGGCGCGGAAGCCTGTGCCGGCGGCGCGCATGGCGAAGATGCGGCGCACGGTAGGGGCGGTCTCCTCGTCGATGACGAGGTGGTGCTTATCCTCCGGGTCGCGCTTGTAGCCGTAGGCGGGGTAGGTTCCCATGAACTTGCCGCTTTCCGCGCAGGCTCTTTTGACCGCCTTGACCTTCTTGGAGGTGTCCCGGCTGTAAAACTCGTTAAATAAGTTCAAAAAGCACATGACGTCGGTGCTGCCGTTGTCACTCATGGTGTCGATGCCGTTGTTCAGCGCGATAAAACGGCAGCCCAGCGAGGGAAACAGGTAGTCCGTGTACTGTCCGAACTCGATGTAGTTACGCCCAAAGCGTGATAGATCTTTTACCAGAATGAGGTTGATTTTCTTGGCTTTTGCATCTTCGATGAGGCGTTTAACGCCGGGCCGGTCGAAATTCGTACCTGAGTACCCGTCGTCACAGTACACCGCGATCTCGTTCCAGCCCCGCTGACGCACATAGCTTTGCAGCAGGAGCTTTTGATTTTCGATGGATACGGACTCCCCATCGCGCTCATCGTCGTTGCTGAGCCTGCAATAGATGCCTACGTTGTATGTCTTTTCGATCATCTGTATTTTACCTCCCGATTCTCTGCGATTCATACATCCGTGCGGCGTGATGGCTCTCGCAGGTTTTCCCTGCAAGAATATGATACCGGGGATACCATCTTCGCGCAAGGATGCCGCCGCAGGGAGGCTGATTGTCTGTTACGATGCGTGACAGGGCTGCGCGGCCGCGGGAGCGTCCAGCTCCGTCATGGCGCGGCGCACCGCAAGCTGCTCCAGCGTCCTGCCAAGGTCCTTTTCGCCGGAAAACACGCTTGTCACGCGATAGAGGGTCTTGCCGATCCTGACCTCCTTATAAGAGGCGACCGGCTCTTTGGGGATGGCTTGCTTCTGCATAAACGCACCTCCGATTTATCAATTTAGTCCCGCTGCCACGATATGACAGCGGGGCTTGTTCGTATTCGTTCCGGCAGAGCAGCCGCGCCGGAGGGATTGCTGTCATGTTGCATGATGCTGCACCGGCGCGGCTGTCTGCGTATGTTGTGTCATGTAGTTTTGTTCCGCCGTATTTGTCACAGCCCCCGGCGCGAGGCATATATCGCCTCTGGGACCGGTATCAGCCGCCTTTGGCAAGGCTGTCCCATTCCCACCAGCGCCGTGGCTTGTAAGGCTCACGAACGCCGCAGAAATCCCCCTCAAGTCAGTGGGAGGCCGTAGCTGGGGTTGCGTATCGCCCGCGCTGTCATCGCGCCCGATGCTGCCGGGCATCGGGTCAAAGGCCGCGTAGATCGCTCGGACAGCCGCCCGTCCCGAAGGATGGGATGTCTGTCGTCATGGCGGCGCGCCTTTTGTCGCTTGGCTTTTCAGCCGCGCGGGGTCTGTGCTGATACCGGTGTCTATGCGGTTGTCAAGGAGCAGAGGCGAGAAAGAAGAATATCCCTCTCATATACCTCAAGAAAAATCGGCAAAAACCGTACCCCTCGTTTTGAAAAGTTCACAGATTGTTTACAAATGCGATTCAGCCGTTTTTCTTTTCCCCGTAGGGGTAAAGCAGGGTTTGGGGAAGGCACTCCCCAACAAGATTCCGATGGGACAGAATGAGCGGACAGCGAATTATGGTACCTCGGTAGAATCTTGCTCTGACAGCTCACGCTCTGCTCCTGCCGTAAAACTGCGTATTTCTCCCTCTGCTGCCTACAACGACAGGAAAGGCATTTTGCCAAAGAATGTGGATAATTTTTTTGAAAAAATGGGCGTGAAAAAACGGCTTGCCATGCAAACCGCTCAAAAAAACATATACTTGACTTATGAGAAATCAACCTGAGATTAGGGAGGGCAGGCACAGTTTGTGCTTGCCCTCCTTGTCTGCCGAAAAGCGAAACAGGCTGCGGCTGTCAATGGCGCGTAAGCGTTTATCTCGACCGTTGACGGGTGCAGCCTGTTTTGCTATCTTTCGTCATGAATGAACTTATGGGAGACAATGCTCATAAGGGCAATTCGCACCGTTCCCCTTTACCATTTTCAAAGTGCCTCTCACAGCCGCCCGTTCATAGAAAATTCACAAACAGATTGCTGCCGCCATATTGAAAAAGATGGTCATTATATGGTAAACTTATTATGCGGATAGAATACCTATCTGACAAACTATGATTGGAGGTAACGCCATGTATCGTCCCAATGATGCCCGGTTCGGTTTTGCGTGTTGGTGGTATTGGTGCGGCTCCCGATTATGGAGAGGTCGTATCAAAATCGTTTCTGTTGGCGCATAGGCCGGACTGGTGATTAGTCGGCTTGTGCGCTTTTTACTTTCTCACGGTTATGCTGAAAACCGAATCTCAAATGACACCGCAGAAGATGGCATAATTAAAACTGATTTGTCCAAGTCGTTATAACTCAACTGCCACATACGTTTTTGATTGAAACTATGTTTTAAGGAGGCAAATGATGAGAACAAAACTTGCAACTTTTTTATTAGCATTGATCTTACTTTTTTCAATGTCTATTCCGGCGCTTGCATACGAGGTCAATGTAACTGGCGGTTACGCGAGTTGCCCTTATTCTTTTAGGCCACATTATTCTTTTAGTACGACATTTAAGGATGCTATGGGAAATGGGGCAAAGGCGTGGGAATCTGCTGGTAAAGGCGTATTAGCTCAAAAAAGCACCTATACGAATGCTTTAACCACATATCCAAAATCTGACGGATACAATAATATTACGATGATCTCAACAACGGCTGACTATTTAGCGCAATGCTCATGGTGGACGAGCAACAATGAAATAACAGAAGCAGATATTAACTTTAATCCTGCCTATTCGTGGTCTTCAAATCCAACCAGTGGTCAGTATGATATTCAAAGTGTTTTTACGCATGAACTTGGACATGCTCTTGGACTTGGGCATTCATCTAATAGCTCTGCTGTAATGCAGGCAACTATTGGTGATGGAGTAAAAAGACGAACGATAAGCAATGATGATATTTTAGGCATCGAGGATATTTACTAATTTAGAGAAGGAGGCTGTGCAGCATTATGAAAAAAATATTTGCCATTATGGTTTCAGCAATCTTAATCCTGTGTATTCTTTCCGGGTGTGGATCTCCGAATGTTTCTAATCCATCCAACGAGAACACACTTCATGTTGCGAATTCCGTAGCGGAGCATAGCATGGAAACACTTATCAATCATGCTGATATTATCGTAGCAGGTAAAGTTTCAGATTCAAGCAAATATGTTATGTCTGCGGATTCAACTTATAAAACTTCAACCGTTAGTATTGATGTCAGCGATGTATATAAGGGCGGTATACTAACTGGGGATTCTGTCACTGTTGAAATAAATACCTATCTTGGTGTAAATGGTGTCATTGCAGAACATGAGCCATTGCCCCCTACCTTTTCATCAAATGATTCAGTTCTTTTATTCTTAGTCGCAAATGATCATGGCTCATACTACATTGCTGGTGTCAACCAAGGCGCATATTTTAAGAGCGTAACGAAGTCTACTGATGCAATACAATATGAGCGTCAAAATCGACTTGGTTTTGGTCCCGAAACATTTATGCTTGCTGATATGCTTGAATATATTGAAAATTGAGGGAGGTTGTTATGAAAAAAAGACTTTTTTCGTTATTGCTTTGCATAACTGTACTTTTTTCTACTGTTTTGGTCGTAGAAGCATCTGCCACAACAGGCACAATGACAGATACAGAAATGCAAAAAATGTATGACTTTATCTTTTCCGAAGAAACGAATAAGCTTATAAATAGTTCTATTGACTTTAATCAATACGGAACTCAAACCGTAAATATAGGAAATGATTTGGCCTATGTTTATATCAATGAGCGTAGTGCTACCCGTTCTGTTGTAAGTGACACTATGACCAGTATTTTCAAAAAAACAAGTAATGGCCAAACTGTTGCTACACTTCGGTTAGCTTGTACATTTACTTATAATGGGTCTACCGTATCTATTTCATCTTCTGATTATCGTGCAACAGCCGATGCTATACCCGACTGGACTTGTACTGCTGATGCTTCTCATTCAAGAGATTCCAGTGGTGATATGTATGTGTCAGCTACTTATGTTCTCTATTACAATGGCAATCAAAATGCAAATGGTTATATGGATATGAGTTGTGATAAAAATGGAAATATCACAAAGCACTATCCTTGGAGTTGATGATTGATAAATAACGAAAGGATATAATTATGAAAAAGCTTTCTGCGTTTATACTAACTATGGTCATGCTATTGCTGGTAATAGCACCTGTTACAAATGCAAGTGCTCTTGATATTGAAAGCATAGAAAATAGCAAATCTCCATTATGGCAGACGGAATCTTGCGTGACCGAAGTTGATTACGACTATGAATCAGGGATATACTCTGTTTCAGTGTTAGAAGTATCTGTGCTGGATGTTAGGGTTAGAGGTAGTGGATATGTATATAAAAGTGCCACTCATTCCAAATATTTTTATATTATCTCCTCTGGAGAGAAAGTTGCTGAATATACTCTAACCGCAAACTTTAGATATGATAAGGATAATGAGTTAGCAGAGTGTCGTTCAACATCGTATACTGCAAATTCTGTTGTAAATAAGTGGACGGTTTCTGGGGCAAGTTGTGTAGATAATGTTACTTCTGCATTAGGTGCCGGACGAGGTGATTATTCTCTATATTACAATGGAAACATTAACAACACCGATACCATTGTCATTTATTGCGACCATAACGGTGTAATTACAAAGAATTAAATCAAAGTCAAAAGTGTTCGGAAAGTTTTGTGCCGCAGTCGATATGGGCTGCGGCACATTTCATGTCATTATACGAACTTGCAAATTGCACGAAATTAAATGTGCTGTGATAATGATAATGTAAAATAACTTGCGCAAATTGAAAAAAGCATAAAAGAAGACATAGCTTGCAGGCTCTGGTAGAATGAAGTTACCACACAAACATTCGAAAGAAGACAGCAAACTATGCCCGAGAAGATTGCACAATGCAATGAGGAAATTATCAAGGGGCAGCTCAAAGAATTAGTTCGAGGAAGTGTAGAGGAAGCCCTGAACGAGCTGCTGGAGAAGGAGGCGGAGTCCCTGACGCAAACCGCCCGCTATGAGCGCAGCGAGGCCCGTCAGCCCTACCGCAGCGGCCACTACGACCGGAATCTTACCACAACCTCCGGTGACGTCACGCTCCACATGCCCCGGCTCAAGGGCGTGTCCTTCGAGACTGCCACACCCGGCGGTACCGCCGTCGGGAGAGCAGCGTGGAGGAGGCCCTCATCGAGATGTACCTGGCAGGCGTTTCCGTGCGCCGGGTGGAGGACATCACGGAGGCGCTGTGGGGCAGCAAGGTTTCGCCTGCCACCATCAGTGAGCTGAACAAGAAAGCCTACGTTCACATTGAGGACTGGCGCAACCGTCCCTTGCAGGGCGGCCACTATCCATACGTCTACGTGGACGGCATCTACCTGCGCCGCAACTGGGGCGGAGAGTACGAAAATGTTGCTGTTTTGGTGGCGATCGCCGTGAATGAGGACGGTTTTCGCGAGGTTTTGGGTGCCGCTGAGGGCATGAAAGAGGACAAGGCCAGCTGGGTCAGCTTCTTCCAGTGGCTCCGTGGGCGCGGCTTGGACGGCGTGAAGCTCATCGTCGGTGACAAGTGCATGGGGATGCTGGAGGCTGTGGGCGAGGTGTTCCCGGACGCCAAATACCAGCGCTGCACGGTGCATTTCTACCGCAACGTTTTCTCTGTTGTGCCCAAATCCAAGGTCAAAATTGTGGCAAAAATGCTCAAGGCGATCCACGCCCAGGAGAGCAAAAAAGCGTCCCGTGAGAAGGCGAAAGCCGTGGTCGCCGAGCTGCGCGCCATGAAACTGAAGGAAGCTGCCAAGAAGGTCGAGGACGGCATTGAGGAAACGCTGACCTACTGCGATTTTCCCAGCGAGCACTGGACGCGCATCCGCACCAACAACGTGATCGAGCGGCTGAACCGGGAGATCCGCCGCAGAACCCGCGTGGTGGGGACGTTCCCGGACGGCAACTCCGCCCTGATGCTGGTCTGCGCACGGCTGCGCCATGTGGCGGGCACCCAGTGGGGCAACAAGAAATACATGAACATGAAGCACTTGGAGGCGGTCATGGACGACGCCTCCGTTGCCGGCTGACTTCACTCCGCCGGAGCCTGCAAACAATTTTGCGCATAAATCTTGACGGGACCTTTTATTCCCTCCGTTTCGTCATTTGTGAAGAACTCGCAAACGGCAGAAACGGTGGGGCACGGCAATGAAATTGGTATCCGCATAATGAAAAGCGGACAAAAAGCCAAGGATGGCCGCAAAGGGCCATCCTTGGCTTTTTGTCCGTTTTGTTGTGTTGTCTGGTCGCATGGTTAGGCGGCCTCTCGAATATCTCCAGAGACCAATGTGTTCCGGGAACTCCGCTTCCTATATCAGCGTTCTCTATATTCTGGTGCCTCCATTATCCTCCCATACCACTGCCGAGATCTTCTCCCAGATCGCAGGTATAGCACCACTCCCCCACATCGCCGTTATTCAGTTGGTAGCGGGAGCAGCCGTAGTTAGGAAACCATCCGTTGACGGCATACATTCAGCCGGAGAGCTTCCCTACATCGAACTCGTACAGATTGTGAATACCCTCGATATAGGCACTGTTATACACCGGCGTAAAGCTGGACTCCATGTGTATCTTATTTGCCTTGCAGACACGCTGCAGTACATCGTAGACACTTTCGCCGTCGCTGAACGTTACCTCTGTGGCTGGAAGGATGATACCGTCCTCCGGCACAAGGGCTTTCTTGCTCTCAACGCACTTATCAATATTGTCCAAGATCGTCTCGCAAGAGATGGATATGATGCAGGTATACTTTGTGTCCGCATCCACATCGCTGTCCTGTGGCTCTACAGGAGCCGGTTTTCCCTCCGGCACAGGTCAGCAGGAGCAGTGCCAGAAGCAATGTGCACAGAGGTTTGGATCGCCGCATATCACTTCACCTCAATATCCGTCATGTCGAACAGGCGTGTCTGGCCCTGCCGGAAGCGGTCGCAGGCGGCCAGTGCGTAGAAGCCCTGCTCGGTAGCCATACCTCATCGCTGTGACGGAAGCCGCCGCCCTCGCAGGCAAAGGCGCACAGGCCGTCCAGCGGGGACGCGCCGTCAGATCAACGCCCGCCATGTTGGCGGCATTATATCCGGCAGCCGTCAGGCCCAAGATGGTGCGGGAGTTCTCAGTGGATTTCGCTTGGTGCAGCCGCACGGAACCTGCTTGCTTGACATAGTCCTCTACCGTCTGCTCATAGCTCTGCGCAGTCTCATCACTGAGAAGTCCGGCACGGCTCAGGCCGATCACCGCCCACTCGCCGCCAACAGAGCCTGCGGAAAGCGTATCTTGCTCTTGTAGATATTTACCCGTTTCACGGTAGGCGGTCTGCCATGGTGCCTCCTCTGTCTTTGCGCTGCAGCCGGTCAGCAGCACCAGCAGGAGCAGCAGCGCAATGGAATGTTTTTTCATAGGCGTCTTCTCCTTGCAGAAATGTTTTTTTGCCGTCAGTGCGGCTTACCCACCGTACAATGCGCACGGTGGGCAAGCTGGGGAGGCCATTTCATATCCGGTTTATTTCCGTGTACCACTATGATTTATTGTTCCACCGGGAACTTTGTAATGTTGCCCAGGTAATACTGGCAGACCATCATGGCGTCGGAGACATCCATGGTGCCGTCGCCGTTTACATCGGCGGCTTTTTTCTGCGTATCTGTCGGGGTAACATTGCCCAGATAGATTTGGCAGATCAGCATGGCATCGGAGACATCAATGATGCCATCTGCATTTACATCTCCATATTTGACTGCACTCTGATCTGCAATGGTCAGGGTCAGGGTGGTCATGGGCTTGTCACAATGGACGCCGTATTCCATCTCCAGGGTGTCGCTGTTTTCTCGGTTTTGGTACATGGCGTAGGGGAAGGTGATCTGGAAGTCGGTATCACTGGCCTTCAGCGGCTTATCGGACCAGGTGACATACTTTGTCACATCGCGGGTCATGCCGTTGGCGTAGTAGGCCGTTACCTGCATACCGGTGGGGTCAAAGGTATCCTTCACGTTGTAGGTCGTCTTATCCGGCAGCTTCGTGACCTCGATGCGTTCAATGGTGCTGCCCACAGCCATCAGGTAGGCGGAGTCGTTCTTGAAGTAGATCGTGCCGTACTCGTCCATGATGGGGCTGCAGATGGCGTACTGCGCCTGTGCGCCGCTGGGCGTAAAGATGTTGTAGGGCGTCGTATAGGTCTCTGACTTGCCGCTGGCCGTGTAAGTCTCCACAGTTTTCAGGGATACCTCGGTCTGACCGGGCCTGTCCTCCAGCACCCGGAGCTTGCCGGGGGTAAAGTTGTCGAAGAAATACACATAGACGCAGCCGGTCTCTTCCTCATAGGCCGTAGTCAGAACGCCGCTGGTTTGCGGATAACCGTGCGTCCGCACGGTGTAGGCAATCTCCCAGTTGGGGATGTCGATGACCGTAAGGTTATGGCCGCTGTATGCGCCGAACTGTGCCGTGCCGGAGATGCCGATATAGGCCCGCCCATTGTAAATGGTGGGCGTGCAGGTGGACATGGCGGGATTGGCGGGATCGTCTGCATAGTTGTAGAGCTTCAGAGTGCGGACTGATTCGATGTTGCCCTTCGCATCCACACTGGCTTCAAAGAAGTAGCCACCCTTGCTGGTGAAGTAATACTTGCCGTTGTAATGGGTAATGGAACTGCGGATGTCGCCGGTCACATTCATCTTGTAGGAGGACAGCAGTTCGCCGGTCTTGGGGTTAAAGGACAGCAGACTGGGCTTGCCGGTGGTGTAGCCGGAAGCGCCGTCATCCGTGCCGATCAGCAGGAAGTCATCGCACACATAGGCACCGGCCCAATAGAAGCCGCCCTTGCTGGTGTAGTACCAAGTGGGGAGCTTTTCTTCCATCGTCTGCGTGGGGTCCTCGTCGGTGGCGCTCAGGCACACATAGTGGGCCTCGTTGATCTCGCCCACCCAAAAACCGGTGTAGATGTAGCCATCGTGATAGACAATAGAGCTGTTGGGCTGACCGCCGATGGAGTCCCGATAGATCCACAGGGAGTCCAGGGTATTGGCGTCGAACGCCTGGATCGTGCCGTCAGACAGGCCCACGAAAATCATGCCGTTGGCGTAGGTGGGCGGGTTGATGGCGAAGCTGGAGTTGTGATCCATGGGCTTATCAATGAGAATTTCGCCGGAGATAGCATCCACCTTGTAAATGCGGGAGCCGGAGTAGGTGTAGATGGCACCGTCCACCAAAATGGGGCAGCCGCAGGCGTTCACATCGTAGCCGGATCCAATGGAGGTAGCCCAGTACAGCTCGGCATCCTTGGCGTAGACCGGCGTCTTGTAGTCCACCACACCGTTATTCTCATTGTTTTGGCGTAAGTGGGGCCACGCAGAATCGAAATTGATGAGCTTGTCGTTGGCTGGAGCCTTCTTTAGCGTAATGGTCAGTGTACCGTCCTTGTCGGGGGCGGTATAGTGCTCCACCGTTTGACCGATGTACCCGGCGCAGGTGGTAGTGTAGGAATAGCTGGCACCGGGGGTCAGGCTGTAGGTGCCGTTTTTCTCCACGATGCGCTTGCCGTTCAGGTCGTTGGTCAGGAACACCGTGGCATCCGCCGGGGTCGTTTGGATGGTCAGTTGGATGGGGTCACTTTTCTGAACATGGACGGTATAGGTCAGCTCAATGCTGCCGGTATCTGCGTGGCAGACCTGTACCGAAATATCCTCATTATAAAGGTCTGTGTTCAGGACCGCTTCCGCGCCGGCCAGCGTATCATAGCGTACGCCGTTGACCTTGGCATAGTACCCACCGCAGCAGGCGGTGTCTGTGCTGCTGTTGGGATAGGTGCCGGAGAGGTAGAGAGCGGTGGCCTCCCGGTCTACCTTAACATAATAATCCGTGGTATCTCGATCAAAGCGGGCCGTTGCGCCCTTTGGAGTTACAAAGGGCAGTGTCTCATCCTTTGTGGCAATAGTCAGGCTGGACAGGTGCAGCTGCCGCAGCAGCTGAATATCGTAGTCCTGATAGTAGGTAGTGCCGTTTTCTGTCTTGGAAATGCGGATCGTCACCGTCTGGCCGTAACCGGCCTTGGCCACGGCGTAGGTCAGGCTCTGAGCAAGACCCGTTTTGCTGACAGGCGTTGTGATCGTCTCCATCCGTGCGAGATTATGAATCTCCGGCACGGTGCTTTGGGTCCGATACAGCGCCGTCACGGTTCCGGTTGCCGTGGCCTGCATGGCAACGGAGCTGTTGCAGTCGGACACCGTATAGTTGTAGGTGTGGTCTGCCGCCGTGAAGGTCTTGTCGGCGGCGTAGGCGATCCGGCTGGAAGCATAGGTGCCGTTGTAGAATGCCAGATCGGTCAGCCAGTCGGTGGTGACAGGCTCCGGGACGGACACATTCAGTCCGCTGGAGGCCGTGAAGGTGATCTGCGTATGATACCAGGTGTTCTTCGTGGCGATGCAGGTATAGCTCTCGCCGGGGACCAGGTGATAGATCCCGTCCACCGGGGCAATCTCGGAGCCTGCTCCATTGATCACCTGCACCGTTGTTCCGGAAGGCACAGCCAGCGTCACAGGCACGGAAGCTACCTTCTGAATGTGGAGGGTATAGGTGCTCTGCTCCCCGTTGGGCGCTGCTACCTGAATCATGTGATCCTGCGTGTCTCCGGTCAGCTGCACCGCCCCGGTTCCGGTGACGGTATAATCCTCACCAAATGGTGCGGCGTCAATATCCACAGTGGAGGACACGGTTTTTAGGCTGTACTCCCGGGTGTTGGGCGCAAACTCCAGGGGCAGCTTGGTCCCCTCCGCCGTGGCTGCCAGAGCCTTCAGCGTGGGCACACGGGTCACGGTGACATCGTAGGACTGGATCTGCGTGTAGCCGTCCGAGCCTGTATACTGTGCTTCCAGCGCGAAGGTCTTGCCCTCCATGCCAGAGGTCAGCAGATAAGTAAGGGATGTGGCTATGCTGTTCCAGCTGCGGGATGTGCCCGACATATCCTTGCCGTTGGTGCCGGTATAAATGGTGCGGAGCCTGGTGGTCTTGGTATTCGGAACATTGCCCATCACAACATTCAGGTACACGCTGCTCAGAGCATTGGCTGTATCCTCGATCCAATACTGCGCCGTGTGGTTCGCGCGGTTTTGTGCAGCGCGGTAGGGTTCTTGATCGACATCCAGCAGCCGGATATTGCCGAACCACTCGCCGTAGGGCAGGGTCGCAGAGACCTGGGCGTCGGCGGAGACCGTCAGCGTTCCCTCTGTGCGGTTATATCCGCCGTCGGACACACAGAACTTATAGTCGCCGGCGATGACTTGGACGCTGCCGGTGCCGGTGGTAACATTGCCATAGACATCCGTAAGGGAGAGGATCGGTGCCTCCACCGCATTGCCGTTTTGGGTTGCTGTGGCGGAGACGGTGTATTTGGTCCCGTCCAGAAGGGCCGCATATTCGGCAATGGCGTCTTTCAGGTTTTTCAGCAATGGTCCTGCCGAGTCGGCAGTTGCCGTCCGCAGGCCCTTCAGCGCCGTTGCGTAGGCATTGGCCGCTGCCGGATAATTCTGCACATGGTTGGTCATGTCCAGGTAATCCGCCATTTGGATAATCAGCTGGATAGCTGCGTCCGAATAAGTCGAAGATACATGGAAGCAAAGGGCCTTGACGGAAGAAGCCGGAGCGTCCAGCTTATAGCCACCCTTGTCATAATAGAGCAGGTAATTGGCGGAAACGCCGTTGATCTCATAGACGAATCCGTTTTCCAGACCGACAAAGTCAATATCTGAATCCGCCAGCGCCTGTTGAATGGTTTGCCCAGATTTATACTGGATACGGGTCGGCTCCACGATGGTGCTGTTGGCGTTCATAGCCACAAGCACAAAGCTACCGGCGTACTCCTCTGCGGCCATCGCCGTGACCGGCATGGCGGCAGAGAGCAGAAGCACCAGACTCAGCAGCAGAGCCATTACTCTTTTGTGCATTTTCCTTCCTCCTTGTTTTCAATACAGGCAGTTCCATAGCCGGTACCGTATTTTCTCCCAGGTTGTCCAGCTGCCCTTGCAGGCATCCAGTACACGCACGGCAAATGAGTCAACCTGCTTGCGCTGCTCCGGGGTCATCTCCTGGGTGCTGAACAGCGCCTTTTGATTCAGTTCTGCGGCCTCCGCAGCATCCTCCGGGAACTGCACCGTACTGTGGCGCAGCAGGCAAACGGCATAGCCATAGCGCATGGCAATGGCCTCCCGGTCGTTTGCGGCGTCGATAGCGGCCATCTTCTTCCGAAACACCCTGCGGCGATGGGAAATGCACCCGGCCAGCAGCAAGATCAGCAGCAAGGGAAGAAGCAGTAGGTAGTGGGCATTCAGTGAGAAGGTAAATCGGTCCTGCTTGTGCTCGTTGACCTCCTCTGGCTGCTCCACCTCTACAAATTGCTGGGTGTTGTTCTCATAGGTATTCTCATCCGGGCTGTCGCCGCCCAGGGACAGTTCCTCGTCGTCTATGTAGCCGGGAGTCACCTCGAACGGTACAAAGCCGACACCGCTGACATAGTATTCCGCCCAGGCGTGGGCGTTTTCTTCCGTCAGGGTAATGGTCTCACCGGCCTTGTAGCGGGCGGCATCCTCTGCCGAGAGGTAATACCCCTCCACATAGCGGGCCGGAACGCCCATGTAGCGCAGCATCAGCACCGCTGCCGTGGCGTAATGGACGCTGTAGCCGTGTCCGCTGCGCTCCAGCGTATATTGCAGGAAGTCGCCGCTGCCGTTCATGGTCCGGGCAGTCTCATCGTAGGTCATGGCTTCCCGTAGATAGTCAAAGATGATGGTGCGGATGTCGCTGATGGTCCGGGTCTGGGTGTCCAGCTTCAATTGCCGCTGGAGGACGGCCCAGCTGTCCTGGGTCATTTGCAGGTCCACGGCCCGGAGATAGTCGGCATAGGCCTGCTCCTTGGATAGATAGTTCTCGATGTTTTCCCGGCCCTGGGCTGTGGAGAGGTTCCGCTGGATCTGATACCAGTCCGGGACGCTGCCTTTCAGATAATACAGGCTCTCTGCGGCGGGCAGGTCCGTGTCCCCGATGCGGTCCGCTGCCATCGTTTCGCTGCCATAGACGGCGTAGGGATAGTAGCCGTGGGCGGAGCAGGCGGAGAGATTTCGTATAGTCATGGACAGCGGTGTGGCCGTCTCCGTATAGCCATCCGCCAGTGCAATTTGACTCTGGCCGTAGAAACCCGCCTCATGGAGCCAATAGAAAAGGTCCTCATATTGGGCGGTTTCTTCGGTATCGGCTGCTTTCCAGCCGGTGCCGGTGTAGGTGTCGTAGACCTGCCCACGCAGATACACCTTTTCCGGCTGCTCCATTGTGACTTCCAGCGCCGGGGTGTCGCTTTTATTCCAGGCGGGTAAGTTCTTGAGGTTTCCTTCCGGCATGGAATTGGTATCGCTGTCGTAGTGCCGCTGGTGAAGCTGGGTTTGCATCGTCTCGACCATGTCTGTATTCAGCTTGTCTTGGCAGGACAGGCCCATCAGCAGACACAGCGCTGCACACAGGACCGGCAAGATCAGCTGCGCCGGAACGCCTGCAAGGGCTTCTCCCTCTGCCGTGTGCTGCACCATCAGCAGCACCGTGCCAATAATCAGCAGCCCTCCGCCGATGCCTATGGGAAACAAGCCCAGCAACAGGGCTGCATAGCAGGGCAGCAGAATCGGCAAGGCCAGCAGCATCCGTCCGCTCCATGCGCTGCGGCTGAGAAGCAGCGACACCGCCAGTAGCAGAACCGTTACCGCCAGAGGCAGAAATTGGGCATCCGCTGCCGCAAGGTCCAGGTAGATCTTCCCGGTCTTTTTCGTCAGCAGGGTCAGGAAATCATTTGCCAGTGTTCCAAAACCGGGTAGGACAAACTTGTTCAGTGCCAAGCTCAGAAGAAGCAACACGCCGATGCCCGCTGGAACGAGCCAGTTCCCGATTCTGGTTTGGTATACTATCAGCAACGCCGCCTGTACCAAAATCGCAGCTGCTGTCATGGCCCACCATGGGTAGGGAACAGAGGGAAATGCAGCGGTTAAAAGCAAGCAGAAGCCCACCGTCAGAACGGCACAGACCACCCAAGCGCCCCAGGGAAAGTGCAGCTTTTTCTGTGCCGTTTCGGCGACAATCCACTGGAGTCCGTTTTCATTTTTTCGCATGATGGGTTAAACCTCCAGTCGCTGCATGGCCTCGGAATAATTCTGCGGGGCAAAGGTGGTCGCACCGGGGTACTGTTCTTCGGTACAGAGGATGAAATGCACCCGTCCGTCCGTGAGCAGCTGTTCTTCCGGCGCTGTGCCGAAACAGAGAATTCGGCTGTAACCGTCAGTTTTGGGCAGGCGGCACTCAGCGCTGCCCCTGGTCTTTACCAGAGCCGGGATAGCCTGCAAAAGCTGGTTTTCCTCTGAAATGTCCTGGACCTGCAGATCGTCCCGGTCCGTCCAGCACAGGGTATAGGGTACACCGCTTTGCAGCAGTGCCATGCCTGCGGAGGACACGACCTCCGCCAGTGCGTCCATCTGCTGGGGGTTACCGCCGGGGCGCTTATCCCAGAATACCAAAAGGGAACGGCTCTCCGGCTGGCTGGCCTCTTTCAGAATCAGCTCATCTAACTTGGAGGACAGCTTCCAGTGAATTTGCCGGATGTCATCGCCGGGGCGATACTCCCGGAGCTGGTACACCTCGCTGCGGTCCTCACCCCGTCGATTGGAAGCGCCGTCGTCGGCATAGGCCGGTCGGGCGGTCATGTCCGCCTCCATTGGATACAGGTCCGGGAGGATGGTCAGACGGGCATCCGCTTTCACGAGGGCCTTCATGGGAAGCAGGCCCAGATAGTCCAGCAGGGTAAACCGGCTGATCTGCACATACACTCTGCCGCAGAAGCTGCTTTGCAGCAGGATGGTTTGGCTGCTTTCGCCCTTGGCTCCGATGCTGCCGGTCAGCGTCACTGTCTGGCCTTCCTCAGTGAGATCATTGCGGATAGAGACCTGACAGCCATAGCGCATTACGGGCAGAAACGCTCCGTTGCGGATACGCACCCGACAGCTGACTGCCGTGCGTTTTGCCGCTGTGGCCGGGGTCAGAATGTCCGCCTGCAGATGCCTGCGGACATAGAAATTGACCGCCCAGGAGGCCAGGGGCAGCAGGAGCAGCAAGCAGAGTCCGGCCAGTGCCCAGAAGGAGCCGCTTGTAAGAAGCAGCGCCGCCAACGCCAGCAGCAGGATCAGATAACACAGGGCGCTGCCTAAGATCGTTTTTCTCATTTGCTGGAAAATTCCCGGACATCCGGCTTCTGGACGGAGGTAAGTACATTTTGCAGGATCAGTGCCGCTGTATAGTCCTGGAGCCGCGCCTTGGAGTTGAGGATCAGACGGTGGACACACACATCCGGGAACACGGCGCACACATCGTCAGGGATCACATAGTCCCGGCCCTCTAAGTAGGCGTTGGCCTTGGCCGCACGGGTCACAGCCAAAGCGCCACGGGGACTGACACCCAGGGTCACATAGGCGTTGGAGCGGGTCAGATCCACCAGCTCTGCAATATAGTCATAAATTCGGTCTGCCACATGGATATTGCTGACCTCTGCAATGAGCTTTTCCAGCTCGGCAGGGGAAGTCACTGTCTGGCAGGCAGAGAGGGGGTCCACATGATGGCGATCCTTCAGCAGTGCCGCCGTGCTGGCCCGATTGGGATAGCCCATGCTCAGTTGGAGCATGAAACGGTCCAGCTGGGATGCGGGCAGCATCTGCGTACCCGCAGAACCCACCGGGTTTTCCGTTGCCAGCACGATAAAGGGCTTCGGCAGGGGCCGGGTCACGCCGTCCACGGTGACCTGCAACTCCTCCATAGCCTCCAGCAGAGCGGATTGGGTCTTGCTGGAGGTACGGTTGATCTCGTCCGCCAGCAGCAGATTGGTCATAATGGCTCCGGACTGATATTTCAGCTTGCCGTCTGCCTTATCGAATACGGAAAACCCGATAATATCCGATGGCAGGGTGTCGGAGGTGAACTGGACACGCTTGGAGTCCAGACCTAGCGTTTTGGAAAATGCCTTGGCCAGCGTCGTCTTGCCTACGCCGGGGACATCCTCCAGCAGCACATGGCCCTGTGCCAGGATGGCCAGCAGCACCTTGCGGACGATGTCCTCCTTGCCCAAAACGACCTTGTTGACCTCTGCCTGAATTTGATCTGTCAGCTTATTCATACTTTTTTCCTCTTTCTGCCGATGATGTAGATCGCACCGGCGGCGATTACGACTACCGCACCGATCACGGCGCAGATGATGATTACATTTGTGCCGAATGCCTCACGGGGCGCTTGAGTGCCGTCAAAATGCAGCACCCACGGCTGCCCGGACCGCACACGCTGCACAGCCACTAAGGCCAGGACGGATTGGGCCGTTGCCAGGCCGTCGCCGGCACCCTCCAGCACATGGCGGTAGGTGCCGTCCGCTTCTCGGAACTGGGAAAGCTCCGTCAGCAGGGTGTGCTCGCCCTTGACAAAACGGCTATCCGTCTCCGGGTCAATGCCCAGCGCACACAGGGCCAGGATGACCTGGGCGGTGCTTTCCGCGTTTTCATCGCCGTAGGCGATATACCCGCAGGTGTCCGTCAGCTGGCCGGAAAGATAGGAAAGTGCTGCGTCGATCTCGGTCTCCATCTGGTTCCGATAGGGAGTTAGGGCCTGCACCGCCATAGCGGTGATGTCCACATCCGATTTTCCGGGGATCAGGCCGAAGCCGCCGTCCGGCTCCTGAGCAACGGAAATGGCATTTACCATGTCCTCCCGGGAATACAGGGCGTCTGCCGGGACCTCTGTGTCCCCGGCATCCAAGGTCAGCAGCGCCCATATCCAGCCATTTAAGCCCTGAGCGCCCGGATCACGGGCATAGTTGTAAGTACCCTCTGCGATCAGGTCAATGGCCGAGCCGTCGGGCTTCGTGCCGAAGTCGGTGGGGTTGCCCCCCAGTGCCAGCACCGTTAAAGAAATCCGGTGGTATTCCGTGGCCTTGTTGCGGTCCAGGCATCCGTTTTTGGCGTATGCGTCCTCCACATGGGCCTTCAGTTCCGCCAAATAGTCGGAATAGCTCTCCCTTGTGCCGGACAGTGCCATAGCTATGGCCAACCAATCGCAGACGGAATCGCCTGCAGGAAACAGTTCCCGGTCTTTCAGCAATTCACCCTTCTTGCCGCCCAGAGCGGACATTCCCTCCGCACTCTGTGCGATCTGTTTTTCCAAAGAAGGCTGCGCTTCCGCAAAGACCACCGTTGGGAGCAGAAGCAGCACACAAAGAAGTGCCGCTAATATTCGTGTTGCTCTTTTCATGCAGTATCCTCCATCGTTCGTTTCAACGCCCTTCTACAAAGGAAAACTTTACCGTTCCCGTGTCCCGTTAGAGCGTTTTCCATCCTCCGCCGCATCAGCCGGTCCTATTCGGAAGTTGGCTCTGTGGGCGTCGGTTCCGTGGGGACCGGGCTCCGTAGGGGCAGGCTCTATTGGCTCCGTTCCGCCGCCGGTGGCCGGGAGAATATCTGTTTTCGCCTCATGGCACTTGGAGCAGCGATAGTGGATGTAACCATCCTCTGTTTCGGTGGGTTCCAAACGGTCCGTCTCCACGAAGTCGTGGCCCAGGGCTTGGTAGCCGCCGTTGATCCACAGGCCGCAGTAGCTGCTCAGTGAACCGTAGCCGCCTCCGGTGGAATCGTAGCCGCCGATGTCCTTGCCGTAGGACAGGGTGAAGCGTACATAAATGGTAATGCCGTTGCGGACCTTATAGCCACTCATGCCGGTACCCTCATACAGGGTGCCGTTGATGGAGTACATCCAGCCCGAGCCTTGGGTATAGTCAAACTCCCCGATGCTGTCCCGGTCATAGTTGTCATTGGTGGTGATGCCGTCCCGCAGGATCAGCTCCCAAAGATGCTCCGGGACATTGGCACGGTAGGCAATGTCGCCCCGGCTAATCCGGCGCAGATAGAAGTTCATAGTGGTGGACCCCTGGTAATCCGGCTCATAACCGCGCTCCTGCAGGAAGCGCAGCAGCACGGATGCCGCCGTTTCGCCCTCCACGATGTCCAGCGTACCGGTATCCAGAATGCCCAGGCCGATGGTGGTCGCATCCAGCACCACATCCACCGAGCCTGCCGGGTCGCCCTCACTGATCTGGTGATAGGTGACGGTGTAGACCTTCATGGTGGAGTTTCCGTTACCATCCCAGGCCAGCACCCGGACGATGTGGGTTTCTTCATCGCCCAACTGAGGGGGATCGAAATACAACTCGTAGGTGGGTTGAGAATCGCCGTAGCTCTTTTCCACGGTTTTGCCGTCCAGCGTGACCCGAATTTGATTGGAATAGATCACACCGGCTCCCAGCTCTGCGTTGGCACGGGCAATCACCGTCAAGGGGAAGGTTTGGGAGCTCATGTCCAGGCTGGCCCCGTCCAGATTGGTAACGATGGAGGGTGGATAGTCCCCCACCGTCGGGTGGGTATCGTCCGCAAGATTCGCGTAATAGCCCACCCTGTACTGAACAAGTCCCAGAAAGGTCTCCCCATCATAAAGAGACAGCACAAAGAGGTTATCTGCGTTGAAATCCAGCTGTGCCTCGTAGTCCTGGTTATTCTGAGAAGTAAGTAGCAATCCGTTTCCGGAATTGGTCTCATTTTTCAGCCGGACACGGATATGCAGATCGCCCTTACCCAGGGGATAGGCCACAAAGGTCAGCTTGCTGTCGGGCAGCTCTGCCTTGGTAAGCTGCTGGGTTTTCAGTGTCGTATAAATGCGGGGGGTATCATCCTCCTCACCGCCGCTGCCGTGGTCACCTCCGCTGCCGCCGTGGTCCCCGTCGTCTCCGCCAGTGCCATCACCATGGTCACCGGAATCCTCGGAGCCGCCTTTGTTATCGTCTGACTTGGAGCCGCCCTGGTCGCCCTTGCCGGGGTTATCCGTGGGGTCTGTGGGGCCCGATGGATCCGGCTTGGTGTCATCGGGTTTCTGCGTGTCATCCGGCTTCTGCGGCTCATCGGGCTTCTGCGGTTCATCAGGCTTCTGCGGCTCTGATGGATCCTGGGCAGTATCCGTATTCTCTGTATTATCCTTGCCGGAGCTTTGTCCGCCGGTGCTGCCGGAGCCTTGCAGCGACTCTGCCTGGAGCCGATCCGGCTGAGTGCTGATGGGATTCTCCGGCCTTGTCCGACCGGAGGAAAGAAGTGAGAGGCTGATCCCTGCCACCAGCACAATGACCAGCAAAATACTCACGGCGCTATATAGGCCGCTATGTTTTTTCATACGGGTATCCTCCAAATGCTTATTTTGGATTCTTACCATCGTCTCCTAAAACAGGAGGCAATGGTAAAGCCCCAAAATATGGCGAATTGCCTCCCCTCCCAAAAGGGAGGGGAAGCTATGGATTCGCCTTGGTTTACTTGGAATTTTTGACGACCGCAACGGCGTCGGTGGAGTTGACGGCCTTGTCAAGGTTCACATCCGCGCGCAGGAACTTCCGCACAGAGACTTTCTCGAAGTCGGTGTACTTGCCGCTGTAGATGTCATAGGTGAGTTGCGCATCGTTGATGTCCACAACACCTGTCTCGTTGACATCATAGCTCTGCTTCACTTCTTCGGCTGTGGCGCTGGCCTGGTTGATATTGGCCTCAGCCGTAGCCACAGTGAATGCCTCATTCTTGTCCACAATCACCAGCCAGCTGTACACATTCTCACCGTAAGCAGTAGTCTTATACATGACATTATCGCCGTAGGCAAAAGCCTTGCCCTCTTCGGGGGTGCCGGTCACGGTTACAAGAAACACGGTCTTGTTATCCATCTGCACATACTCGGAAACAGCTACCTCCATGGTCAGAGTGGATTTCTTCTCGATGGTGATGACCAGATCGCCGGTGACACTGGCGATAGTGTAGGTGTTGTCGGCTCCCTCGGTGATAGTCACATTCTTGCCGCCCATAGTGGCAGTGATGGTGTACTCAAAGTTCTTCTGCTTGGCCACGGTGAAGGTGTAGTTAGCCTTTTCCTGAACGGTGCTCTCGCCGGTAGCATCACCTGCGCCGGTACCTGCAAAGGTGACCTTGTAGGTTTCCAGCGGCTTGACCTGCTTGTTGCTGTTGATGACGATGTTGCCGGTCACATCCGCACCGGGGATGGTGTAGGTGGTGGTGCCGTCGTCATTTACCTGGGCCGTAAAGCCGGTGTATGCCTCGCCGCCGATGGTCACAGCCATCTTGTAGGCAAAGCCATCCGCAGGGGTCAGCTTGAAGGTGTAGTCGGTCTTATAGGTGGCCTTCTCATTACCGGTGGTATCCACGCCCAGAGTGACGTTGAAACTCTTGGCGGTCTTGGTGCTGGTGACAACCACATTGCCGTTGACATTCGCCACAGTGTAGATGCCATTCTCGTCCGGGCTAACTGTCGTTGCCTCGCCGCCGCCGACGGTGACGGTGACAGTATAGTCATAGTTGGGGTCTACAGGTTTGAAGGTCAGAGTGCCGCCTGCTGCGATCACGGAGCCCTCCGCGTCGGTACGGGTGAAGTCATCCGGCAGAGACACGGTGTAGCCGCTGACGGTAATAACGGCGGTGTCATCCAAAATGGCAGCCGCAGGTGCGTCAAACTCAATGGCGTTTGCATTGGTATCCACACACGCTTCCGTTACTTTCACATCAGATGTACCCTGGCCGGCTGCCACAAAGCTCAGAGTCAGTGCATCGCCCAGCTCGGCGGCTTGGCCGTAACGCACGATTCGCACGGTGCCGTTGCCGGGGATCACGCGATAACCCTCGATGCTGGTGGCTTTCATGTTCAGCTTCAGAATGGCGGGGTTAAAAGAGAAGGTCATGTCGTAGGCGCTGTAGGTGGTCTTGCCGTCGTTGTTGCCGATGGCCACAGGGATCTCCACGATTTGGCCGGAGGCTACCTGCTTGTCCGCACCCAAGGACACGGTGTAGCCCTTGGCAGCAGCAGTCTCGACGGGGATGGTCAGCTCACTGCCAACTACTTTGTGAGCGATGTCGGTAGGCTCTGCTCCGAAGGTCTTAAGTGTCTGCACCTTCAGACTAAAGCTCATAGCGTTTGCATTGGCTTCCTTCGCAGTGAACTTGAATTGGCAAATTTCTCCAGCTTTCAGATTGAACGCTTTGCTCAGTGCCAAAAAAGCGACCTTAGTAACTGCCGTACCATCGTCATTGATGGTTTCTTTGCCCTTGTCAGTTGACATAAAGTTATCAACATCTTCGTAGGTTTCGGACACGGCCCCCTCGTATGTGTAGGCATCACTGTTGTAGGTGATTTCAAACGCCGCACCGCCAATGGCCACTTTTTGGTCAATACTCAGCGTCAGCGTCACAGTCTCACCGGGGGCGACAGAGGTCTTATCTGCACTCATAGTGATGGTCGGTTCGTCTGCTGCAAAGACGGCAGGTACCAGGCTCAGCACCATCGCCAATGTCAGCAGAATAGAAACGATTTTTTTCATGTGTTCTCGATTCCTCCTATCAAGATTTTTTCTCAGCAGGGAATTCCGTAATATTTCCCAGGTAGAACTGGCAGATCATCAAGGCATCCGAAACATCTACTGCACCGTCTCCGTTCACATCGGCAGCTGCATTCTGCGCATCCGTCGGTGCTACATTGCCCAGATAGAACTGGCAGACCAGCAGCGCATCCGAAACATCAATGGTATTGTCTCCATTCACATTCCCATACATCACATCCGGCTCCGTCTTGGCATACTCGAAGGTGAATAGCGCGATGGGCGCGGAGTTCTTGTCAGCGGGGGCACTCAGCGTGATCGCCTTGCCGCTGCCGTCCTCGTTGCGGACATACCCTGTCACCGGCATGATCACGGTCTGCGTGCCGTCCGCATTGAGGGTATAGCTGTTCTCCAGCGTGATGGGCGTGAGGGTATATCCGCTTGCCTGCGCCGCCGCACGGTTCACGGCAGTCGCCGCGAACTCCACCTCATAGGCGTAGACCGTGGTGCCGTCGTGACGGATGTCCACGTCCTTGTTGTAGGTCACGGTCACCGTTTCCGCGCCTTCGGGCACGGTCATATGGTACTTGGGCACTTCCTTATAGGTCGTCTGGCCGTCCGCGCTGGTCAGCGTGGTGATGCCCTCGTAGCTGGTATTCTTTGCTGCCAGCTTTTCACCATTCACGGCAGCGTCCTGGAAGGGGCGCTCCAACTCGGCGTCCGCCGCCACGTTCAAGATTGCCGTGGCCGGTGCGATCTTGGCATAGTTCGTGCCGCCGCTGTCGTCCTTGGGGATCGTCCGGTTGGGGTCCATGCCCACGAGGTAGTAGGTGCCCTCCTCTGTGGGGGCGGTGAAGGAGAAGGTGCTCTTTCCGTCATCCGCTTTCTTGTACTGATCGACTTCCTCCCACTTGTCGTTATACAGGAACACATCCAGGTTTGAGAAGGGATAGAAGTCGCTGCCCTCAAAGGTCGTGCCGTAAGCCTGAGAGGAGATCGTCATCTCCATGCCGGGGCGGGCATTGTACTCGTCCTTGTCAAAGCGGGTAAACGCGCCGCCGCTGCTGTAGAAGCTCCAGTTCGAGAACATGGCCACATCCCAGGTATCCCCGTCCGACAGCACGATGTAGTCGGAGGTGGAGCCCCAGCCGGGGCTCATGTAGGGGAAACAGTGGTTGCGGTAGTACATCAAGTTCTCGTCATGGCCCCAAAAATTTTCCATATAAAGGCTGGTGGGCGAGCCGCTGATAGTCAGAGCGGCAAAGCTGTCTGCCGTATAGGCCGGTGTTTCATCCATGTAACAAACATCTTCACCCAGCTTAAAGCTCGCCAGCGCGTCACGAGGATAGGCACCCTTGCAGCATTGCTCCTCCGGCAGGCCGATGAAGTAGCGCTCCAGCAGATAGAGATACAGGTGCAGGCCGGTGGGCCGCTCCACGATGTTCTTGTCGATGTATTTGCCTTCTCCGTTTTCCGTGTGATAGCGGTAGTATTCGTCCAAGTTGTACCGGCCCAAGTCAAAGTAGGGGACGGTGATGGCCTTGTGGCACAGCACCGTGCCGTCGCGGCCTCGGATGGGCACGCCGTCGTTGGAGATGGTCACATACACCGTGACTTTCTTGGCGGGGGTCTCATCGTAGTTATACTGTGCGTCCAATCCGTGGGGAGCTTCCTTGACCGTGATGGTAAAGGTCGCTGTAAGCTCTTTGCCGTCCGAGCAGGTCGCCTTGACCTTTGGCTCATAGGTGCCGGGGTCTTTCTCTGATACATAGAGTGAGCCGTCCTTGACCTTGGTTTGGGCGCTGAACTGCGCTGCGTTGGTCAGCGTGTAGGTCAGCGTATGGCCGTCTGTATCTTCAAAGACATCTGTCAGCTTGATCTCCAGCAGGCTGCCGGCCACAACCTCACCGGTGGTGACGGCATCCGCCTTCACGGAAACGCAGGAATCCGCAGCCAGCGCCGGTATGACGCCGAATACGCCTGCCGACAGAACCAAAGTCAGTGCCAGCAGCAGAGATAGTATGCGTTTTCTCATATTTGTTTACCTCATTTATGCGTAGGTTACATCCAGCGCGCGTAGAGCGTCATGTTGCTGCGCACCGGGTCTTTCTGTGTATCCCAGGGCTTGGTGAGCGCCTGATCTGCATACCAGCCGCCGAACACTGCGCCGGGCTTCGTGGGCGTCATGACTTCGCCAATGACGCTGCCCCGCTTCACGGACACGGCCTCCAGCTCTGTGCCGCCGCTGGTCTCAAAGCGAACCTTTTTCTTTCCCAGCAAGGCCAGCAGAATCAGCAGCAGGGCCAGCAGGCCCACGCCACCGATGATCCACCAGGTGACGCTTCCTGCGGCGGCACCCTCGGCCCAGTTGGCGTAGAGGGTCATGTTGCCCTTAACGGTATCCTTGTGGAAGTCCCACTTTTGAGTGCGGTCCAGGTCTCTGTACCACCCCTCCAGGTGGTAGCCCTCCCGGATGGGGTCCTCGGGCTTTTTCACCTTTTCACCGTACTGGACGGTCTGGGAGGGGACCTCCGTGCCGCCGTTGCTTTCAAAGGTAACGGTGCAGTCCGTGGTGACGATGACGGACACGCTATTATCCTTCACGGTGTATCCGGCCATGCCGTCCTGGGTGGAAACCAGGGTGTTGGTGGGGATAAGCTGCGACACACCCTTCGTGCCGATGACCTTCATCTGAAAGCTGCCGACTACCACCTCCGGCTCCCAAGCCTCGCCGCCCTTAAAGGACACGAAGTTCAGATAGAAGGCCCGCCCGCCGGTGCGGCGGCCTAAATCGCTCCAGCGGATGCCGGGGGCGGTCATGACGCTGCCGTCCACCAGCTGGAGGAAGGTGTCGTCGTACTCGATTTCCGTCTGCATACCGTACATATCGGCGCTTTCCTGGGCGTCGGTGCGCTTGAGCACCAGGGTCACGGTGATGGTCTCGCCAGTGGTGGCCCGCACCTCAGATGCACCGCCTGCGGACAGGTCAAAATTGTAGCTGCGGCTCTCGTCCGTTTTGCTGCCCGTCTGCGAGGCAAAGGCTGCGGTGGGCAGCAGACACAGCAGCAGACACAGGGCTGCCAATAGTGTAAAAATGCGTTTTCTCATGCTGATCTCCTTCTCTCTCCGACCGGTTGGGCCGTTTTTTGCCCGGCCTGGCCGGTGCGAAGCCCCCAACGGGGGATAGCCTCCCCTCCCGCCGGGGAAGGGAGGCTGGCAGGACCTTAGTTAAACTGATTCACGATGGCCACAGCGTCGGTGTGATCCACCACCTTAGTGGCGTTTACATCGGCCCGCAGGAACTTCTCCACGGAAACCTTGGTGAAGTCACTGTATGTGCCGTTATACATATCGTAGACCAGCTGCGCATCGTTGACATCCACCTTCCCGGTCATGTTCACATCGAAGCCCAGGGTGATGGTGACCACATTGTCTGCGGCAGAGATGGCGACCTTGGCGGCGGCCTCCTCCTGGGTCAGGGTCTGACCCTTGTCCACGATCACCAGCCATGCGTACTGATCCGTGCCGTAGGCATTGACCTTATACATGGTGTTGCCGTCATAGGTGAAGGCTTTGCCTCCCTCGGGGGTGCCCTTGACCGTTATGAGCATCATGGTCTTGTCATTCAGCTCCAGGTAGCGGGATACGCTTACCTCCTCCGCATTTTGGGAAACCTTTTCCACATTCACCACCAGACGCCAGCTGTAGGCATATTGGCTCAGCTTATTGTAAGGAATGGGGTCCACCACATACTTACCGTTGCCCAGGGACCGGACTTTGGCGGGCATATTCACCGCTGTGGAGGTGCTGCTGAGGGGCTGATAGTAAGCGGTTACTTTGTAGGTGCAGTTCTCCCTCTCATTCAGCCGGAGGTAATAGGGCATATCCCTGGGAACGGAGGTTCCGTTTCCGGGTGCCTGGTCCTCAGCACCGTTGCCCGTCACCAGAACGGCATAGCCGGGGCACTCGTCGTTGGTTCTGGTACTGATGATGAAGTACACAGTGCCGTCGATCTTGCTGCCAGGGATGGTGTAGGTGATGGTGCCGTCCGCATTGGCCACAGGGGTCAGGCTGACCTGATCGGAGCGCGTGCCGTCGGGATAGCGGATCTCATAGTGGATCCAATAAGAGAGTCCCGCTCTGGGAGTAACGATCACGGAATAATCCTGCAGGTAGGTCGCCTTGTCAGGACCCTTGGTCACATCCTTTTCCAGCAGAGGATCCTTGTCACCAAAGACGTATTCCACATCGTACTGCTTGGGGGTCTTGCTGGTGCAGGTGACCTCCACATTGCCGGAGATATTCTCGATGGTGTAGGTGTCATTTGCGCTGAAGGCCAAGCCCTCGGTGACGGTGTCGCCCATTTTCACGGTGAAGGTGTAGGTATAGTGGCTGTCCACGGGCTTGAAGGTGAAGCTGCCGCCTTTGGGGACCAGGCGGGTCTCCGCGTCAGAGGTAAACTCATCCGGCAGGGTCACGGTGAAGTTATTGGCGTTCACCACCGTGTCAGCATCGGTGACAGTGGCATCCGGCGCATCAAAGTTGATGGAGTTGGCGTCCAGGTCAAATTTGGCGTTGGTCAGCGTCACGGTGGATGAGGCAGTCGCCTTGGCGGTGAAGTCCAGGGCCAGGGCCTCGCCCAAAGGCACAGTAGCGCCGTAGCGGCGGACCCGAACGGTACCGTTGTTGTCCTCCACCGTCAGGTTGGCGGCGTCACCGGCCTTGGTGTTCAGGGTCAAGGCTGCCGGGTCATAGGTGAAGGTCATGTCGTAGGCGTTGAATCCGGTGATGTTTTTCTCGGAGGAGGCGACCGTCACCGGAATACGCACCTGCTGACCCGCAGCAACCTGCTGGTCAGCTCCCATGGAAACAGTGTAGCCGGTAGCTGTGGGCTTAGCGGTCTCGCTTCCTTGAATGGATAAACTGTAACTGCCTTTCCATTGGACAATATTTTCATCCATATCGTCCCAAGCAAACCCATAAGTACGGCCAGTCGCAGTTTTGCCACCGGCATACTCGGAGACTTTTAAGGTGATTTTGGCAAAATTACCCTTCAAATTTCGGACATAATTATTTGCGATAGTTTCATCATAATCATCGTTAAACTCTGCAAAACGGATTTCTCCGTCAGTGTTTGCCGTATCTACAGTTGTTAGGTTTGAAACGGATGTACCTAAAATTTCTATTTTCTCAACAGTAAGTAGTTCTTTATCAAAGTAAAAATGACTTTCGTACCCCATCGCGGCAGAAAAGTCAGAATCAACGGTTACGAGTGCGGTAATGGTATCGCCTGGATTGGGAGTAGTATTATCAAATAAAAAGCTCATCCCTGCATCGTCCCCTGCCGCATAAACAGCCGGAACGGCAGAAACGAGCATCACGAAAGCCAGGACGCACGCAAGAATCTTTTTAACTTTCACGGTCATTCTCCAATTCCAGCCGCAGGGAGTCCGCTAAAGGACTCCCTGCGGCTAATGATAGATTTTGAATTTGACATTACCCGTGGAATTAGGTTGTAATTCCGGCTTTGTATGTCATTTCTGTCTTCTTGGTTTGTGCGGCGAGAATCATCTTAATGGATATTTGCTGGGATTATTAATATAACGACGGAGTGCGACCGTATCATTACGATCCAAGACACCATCTCCATTAATATCTGCCTGCGCCCATTGCTCCGCAGTGAGAGTAGCAGGTGTCTTTTTCTCGTCCTTCCACTGGGTAAGCAATGTCAAATCATCCTCGTCCACATATCCGAAGGGATCCAGGTTCACATTGCCTACAGACGGAGTTGTCAAACCAATCAAGTCGGTCTGCCAGCTCAAAGCAGGGCTATACCGGCTGGAGCCGAAGGTACCCGCCATACCAGTGTTCACGGCCGTCACGAAATCAGCGGAGGCCATTTCTGCTCTGGTCTTAGCGGTAGCCGTCTGAGCGGTGCTCTTGGCACTGCCAATGCCCTGACTGCAGGTGAAGTCCAGATAATACAGGTTGGACATCGCAGCGGAGGCGTTGTTGGTCATGCCGACCACAGCGCCCACATTGCTGCCGGTGCTCTCCACATAGGCCCGGTTGTAGCAGTTCTTGACAGAAGCGGACGCGCCGGAGGCAAAGGCCACGATACCCGCCACATAGTTGCCGGCACCGGTGATGCTGCCGGTGTTGTAGCAAGCGGTGACGCCCTTGGTGGTCTGACCCACGATGCCGGCCACATAGCCGTTGCCGGTGATCGCTCCGCCGTTGTAGCAGCCGGTAATGGTACCGGTAGCGTAGCCGGTGATGCCGCCCACATACTGGTAGGCACGGATAGTGCCTTCGTTGCCGCAGTTGGTGGCGTTGGAATTCACCAGACGGCCTGCAACGCCGCCCACGCTGCTCCAGTTGCCATTCACACGGGTAACGGTGATGTCAACATCGGAGACAACGCCGGAGATGTTGGTATAGTTGGCGTAGGCCACCACGCCGCCGGAATAGGCGTTGGCAACGCTGCCCGTGGAGGTCAGGTACATCTTGCCGGTCACCTTCAGATTCTGAATGGTGGCGTAGCTGCTGCTGGTGCCGTTCACATAGCCGAACAGTCCCTTATACGGGGCCGAGGTAGTGGTGGCACTATAGTAGATGCCCATGTTCTTCACGGTATGATTATTACCGTTAAAGCTGCCCTTGAAGGCTGTGCTGGCGGTAGTGCCGCCGATGGGCGTCCAGTTATAGCCGGCCAAGTCAATATCACCCGTCAGCGCACCGTTGATGGCATAGCTCCCGCTGTTGACTTGCGCCGCAAACCAAGCCAGCTCCGCTGCGGTACCAATCTGATACACGCCATCGGTCAGAGTGGGCTCCGTCTTGGTGGTGCCGTCCCATGCGCCGGCAGCAGAGGCCGTCAGCGGAATGGTCTTGACCAGCACACCGTCAGACACCTTGGCCTTGTCAGCACTGCCCAGGTAGAAGCTGCCATAGACATAGTTGCAGCCCGCGCAGGACACCGTATAGGTGTAAGTGCCGTAGGGCAGGTTCTCATACTCGCCGTTGCTGTTGGCGGTATGGACATTGCCTGCGGCATCCGTCAGCGTCACAGTGGGCGTAGCGGTGGTGGGATTGGTAATATTCAGCTTCAGCTTGAAGTTATAGCGCGGAGTGACCTCCACATTCACATTGGGGAAACGATTCAAGCAGAAGTTCACCGTGACCGCATTGAAGTTCGTGCCCACGCCGGTATCCGACATGTTATACAGGGTGGCAAACGGGTTCGCCGCCGAGTACATGGAGCCGTAGGTATAACCGTTGGTGAGCTGAACATTGGCGGTGCTGCCGGAGCCAAAGTCCACATTCGTCGGGATTGTCAGCTCCAGCTTGGCCTGATCCATCTGCTGATACTGGGCGACATTGGTCTTATAGGCCGTATCGCCGCAGGAGTAGAACAGGTTGTAGGTAGTGGGGTTGAAGATACCACTGTACTTGTAGATGCCACGGTAGCTGCCCTCGAAGGTGAGAGACACCTTATCGCCGGGCATGATCTCCGTCTCCTGGGGATTGGAGGCGTTGGTGACCGTGGCGGTCACTTCGGCCACGCGAGCCAGACTGTAGGACACCTTGTTGTTAGCTGTCATCTTGATGACAACAGTACCACCGGCCAGCCCCGCATTGCGGAAGCCCAGGAGACTTGCATGGTACTTGCCGTTGGAATCCGCCGTCAAGGGGAACCAGTCGGAGAGGCCGCTCTTCATGGTGGTCTTGTTGGTGGTGACAATGGCGTACTGAACATCGGACACACCATAGTCTTCGCTATTGCTTGCCACCGTGAAGTCCAGGGTGGGGGCGGTGTCGTTGCTCAGATAGAACCAGTTGTCGTAGTTATAATCCCACGCCGTCGGGCGAGAAGAACTCAAGCCGTTGGAATTATAGGCGATATTGGCCGTTGCGGTACCGTTTTCCTCGCTGCTGAGCACAAAAACACTGGTACGCTCCGGATTCGTGGCCGGATAGAAGCCGCCGTGGGTGCCATGTGTGTCATCTGCCGCATATACATCCAGCGCCTTGTAATTCACGGCAAGGATGGTCGTTCCGTTCGGTTTCACATCGAGCCAGTTGTTCTCGGCGTTGCCGCCGTTGGACTTCTGCAGGGTGGGCGAACCAGCCAGCGTATGAACCTCAAATTCAGGCTCAATCATGATATTTGCCGCGTCAGAGTTGATGATCTGCCACAGGCGGTAAGAACGGATACGCTCTGTCCCGCTCGTGTACTTGTAGCCGCTGGGGGACAAGAAGGTCTGAATCTCCGCTTCGTCACGGGTCTTGGCTATCGTGCCAAGATTAGAGAAGCTGTGGGAATGCTGATCCGTGGAGTCTCCAGCATTGAAGGTGAATTCCTTCGCAAAACTGGTGGTGCTGCTCTGGAGCCATCCGGCCTTGGTCACATAAGTGGTGCCGCTGCGGATGTCCTTCAAGCGCCAGGTGTAGTTGGAATTGCTCTTGCTGATTTTGTAGGTCAGCGTTCTGGTAGCGTCAGCGGATGCGTTTGCATCGCCACTGGTGCTGCCCGTCTTCGGCTCAATGATCTGTGTGTTGAAATTATTATACTGGAAAAACAGGTTGAAGTCCGCATAGGCAGGAACCGTCACCGTCAGGTTGATGGCCTGGGAAAGCGCCAGGTTCTTTGTAACAACCGTGTATCCGGCGGCAGTCGTGTTGTTGATCGCCTGAGTGAAGATGTAGTCCTCGGCACAGGTGCCGATGGGTTCCACATAGGCATTCCAAAGGGCTGCGTTTCCGGCAGAGTACAGCATGAAGGGGTAGTAAGTATAATTGCCCGAAGGATAGGGCGTACCATGCTGCACATCGCCGCCCATGCTGGGCATTGAGATACGGGCAGTGTAGTCGCTTGCGGCGAAGTAGGTGTTATCGGTTTTGCGGCTCGTGGTGTAAATGGAATGCAGCCGCAGGTAGATGCTCGTACCGCCGCCGGTACCTCCGTCCACATTGGTCTCTGTGGGCAGGGTCAGGCTGTGGCCGCCGAGGTAGACATCGTACTTTCCGGTAGAGGGATTGCAGCCATACGCACGGAAAGAGTACTTGCCGGGAGCCAGGGAAGCATAGAACTCATTGTAGTTGCCGTTCTTGTTGCCCGTTGTGGAGTTCAGTGTGTTGGTAAAAGTGCTGTCCAAAAATTGGACGCTCTCGTACAGGCTGGAATCGACGCCATCCTCCCGATAAATGTAGGTGTCGCCATCTTTACCGATGTAATCGGCACCCTTCGTATCGAAGCCCTTAGTCTTGTAAAGCTTGATGAGCGGATAAACATTGCCGTTGGAGGAGTAATTCATATCCTGGCCAACATAGAAGGTGTAATTCTGCGGAGTTCCTGCTCTTACATCCAGAGTCAGCGTCCAAGTGTCCGTAGAATCGCCGTAGGTATTGGTCGCATGGAATTCATAGGCATATGTACCGGCGGCATTCTCCGTGATCTGGATGGTGGTGCCGCCGAACAGAGCCGGAGTGAAATAGTAGGGGCCGGTCCTGGTATCTCCAACAGATCTATAATAATAGTAGTTGGTGTAGTCCAGCGCTGTGCCATCCGGATTCTCGAAGATATTACCGGCCTGCAAGTCGGTGAGATTGTAAGCATAGCCAGCCGTTACCGTATCGCTTGCAGTAGAGGACACACCTTCCTTCAATCTCGGGATCTGCTGGTTGGCATCTGTTACAGTCAGGGTGATGGTGTGGGTAGCCGTTCCAGTATTATCGGAAGCGGTCAGCACCACCGTGTAAGTCCCCGCAGCAGTGGGGGTGTAACCCAGAATCGTGCCGTTCAGCGCCTGAGCAACGCCGTTGATAGTCGCCGTGTAGGTCAGCGTATCACCGTCAGCATCGGTAAACACATCAGCCAAATCCAGCGTCCACGCATTACCAAGTGTTACATTGGCTGTGGTGATTGCATCGGAAGCGACCGTAGGGGCCGAGTTGCTTTCATAGGTGAAGGCGAGGAAGTGGACGGGCGCATAGCTGGCGCTGCCGTCATACTCCGGCGCATAGGCAGTTCCGCTACCATCTGCACCCAGCACAAAGCTCTTTTGGACCGTGGTCCCATCCTCGGCGGTACGGGAGTAGTTCAAGGGAATTGTGATTGTGATATCCCCATTGCTCTCCGTATAGGCCATTTCTACACCGCCGCCAGTCCACTGCGGCACATCGGCGTAGTAGCCGGATGCTTCACCGCTCGTAGCATTGGTCAGTATGGCAGCGTCTTTGTAGGTGGCCTTTACATAGGTCGTGCCTGCGGGAACGGTGACCAAGTAGTAGGGCACATTCTCGAAAGCAGAGTAGCCGGTAAAGGTCACAGGGTTCTGCACACTGATGGTTGCCGTTCCTGTGGTCTGGTCATTCGCACCATAGGGAACAATACTATCCAGCGGCGCAGCTACTGTGGCTTGTTCCGTTGCAAAGACTGCCGTGGGAAGGATGGATAGAACCATCATGAGCGCAAGCAGCATTGAAAGGAACTTTTTCGCTGTCTTTTGCATTTCCAATCTCCTCTCAGAAATTTTTTTATAATAAGGCCTGCCGGCATTATTACCTTAGCTGCGAGCACATTTTCGCATCCAATAAGAAAATAACAAGGTTATATAGGGGCGCGACACCCTATTATAATTGGTGTCGCATTCCGATCTGTCCAAGGCGAAAGGTGCTTTCGTTAAGAGGATTGGGCGGAAGGGGCTGGCTAAGCCCCTTCTGCCCATATGGAAAGCTGGCGGATCTCCGCCCTCGACTTGGCAAACCTTAGTCAAGCATTACATCTGTTGCAACGGAGGTTTCCTCCGTGGCTTCGTGAACAGCGCATTCGCTTTGGCGTTGCTTGACTCGCTCAATCCGTGCTGCCCGTTTAGCGTCACGCTCGCTCCGATGCAACTGAATTTGGATATTCTTTTCGTTTTGATAGCGCCCGCAATCTCTATTGCGGGGTTTTTTGTATATAGGATTCAAATGGGCGGCTCTCAGCGCATCTTTCCAATCGCCAAAGCGCTCTGCGATGTAACTGCCACCGACGATCTCGATGGGGGCAGGGGACTTTCCCCAATGTCCGGCGCAGCGCCGGAGATAGGCCGCCAGCTGATCCAGGCTGTCGCCTGCGTGTTTTTCCGCAAAAGCGCGATCCTGCTCAGCCAATGCATCCCGTGTTCTTTTGGCAATGTGCTGCTCGTACCAATTCGCTCCGTCAAAATTTTGCGCACCTGCTACTTTACCCATGGGCACACCTCCTTAATGATTCATGACAAAAAAAGCGCTGATAAACCCATACCGGGTCATCAGCGTACACTTCTGCCATATCAGCACCACGGAGAGAGCGCCCGCTGCCTTTGAGTCCTAACTACACAATTCTACTGACTTGCGCCATGAGATACTCTCTGCGTTTATGATCTGTCTTCTCACGACTTTCTCGCAATGACGGACTTTCGTCCCAGTGGTTTCCCGCCTCGATCATATCCTTGCGCTTACAGTGCCGACCGCATGGGGAATCGCACCCCTTTCCTTCAGGGCAATCACCTGGCCGTTTCCAGCTCGGATGACCGCCGTGCAGCATCATCGGACTCGATTATTCTGTTTTCCAGTATCACTTTGTTTGTTAAGGGAATACTACAATAAATCCTCCGGAAATGGGCTTTCGTGAATTTATCCCATTTGCGATAGAGTCGTCAAAAACTGCTGGTATCGGGGTGCTTCCGGATGATCTGACGGAGACGGTGACGGCGAACAGTCCGGGTCCAACACCGGTGCAAGGAAGCAAATACTCTGAATTACTCGCATTTTGTGCTCCAAGGACGAGTGAACATAGACTTGGAGTGTCGTGCGGACATCTGTATGACCAAGCATCTCGCTCAGGCTCTTGACATCGACTCCACGCTCCACGCATCGGGAGGCATAGGTGTGCCTCAACACATGGAAATTTCGATATGGAATACCCGTCGCCTTTAGCAAGACCTGGTATTGGTATTGTAGTGTCCGTGGCTCCATAGGCACATTTTTCCCGGTCAAGAGGTATTTTTCTCCATCAGGATGAGACTGAACAGCCTTTTTCAGGAGGGTGGCCATGTCCAGCGGCAGGGGGATGGTACGATGAGCACTGTTGCTTTTGGGCGGCAGTACGGCCAGACGAGTGCGATCCCCGCTGCGGATACGCTGCACGGTTTTGGTGACATGGATTACCCCGTTTTGTAGGTCAATATCCTTATATTGCAGGGCGCACAGCTCTCCAAGGCGTAAGCCGGTGTTTAGCGTCAGCAAAATAGCGATCCCAGTGGTCGTCGGCTCAACTACAATCTTCTGTGCCAATCGCTGGATTTCATCCGGGCAGAATATGTCAATCTGCTTTCTCCGATATGCTGGCAACTCCACAGTCAGGCCCGGACAGGAACAGCCTGCTTTTGGGGCGCTGTATTTCAGAATGGATTTCAATAACACCCCCACATCTCTGGCGCTTTTTCCGGAAAGACCATTTTTCTGAAGACGGCGAAAAAAATCGGAAATCTGATTCGCCGTCAGTTGGCATACAAGCACCGCTCCCAAAGCGGGCAGAATATAGTGTTCCAGCATATAGGCATATCGGGCAAGCGTGGACTGCTTCAATTTATCCTGTTTGTCCGCAAGAAACCGCTCCGCAGCCTGATTCAGCGTGAGTGAGGAAGTTTTCGCCGGCAGTTCTTGAAGGGATTCCAGGCGCTGCTGCCGTTTTGCACGGCACTCCCGATAACTGCTGCCATAAACATAACCATACTCGGCCCGACCAGAAGGTGAGCGTCCCCGGATATACCGCCCCTCCCAGCGTCCATCCTTACGCTTGTAAATGTTTTCTCCGCGCCTTGGCATAATGATATCCTCCTTGACGATGTTTTTGACGGCGTATTTTACTAACATTTTAATTTTGATCGATATGGCTCTGCAAAAATGCGGGTGAATTGGGTGCGATCAATGTAGACATTTGTGATTTGTGTGCGAATTTTGCTAAATAACCGCATTTCGGGCATTGACAAGCGACAAAAAGGCCGATATAATGTAGATGGTTAAAGAGGAGTTTGCTTCGCAAATGGGATAAATTTACGAAAGACAATCGCTTCTCATTCCCACAAGGTTCATTACAAATTCATTATACTGTTTGGCATGTTGTCGTCAATTCGTTTGCTGCGCCGATATGTGGTAAAAGTGGTGTCACCGTTAGGGCAACACCACTTTTTTACTGCTATGGGTGCAGAATGCCGTAGCCCATGATTTCATACTGCCCTATCTTCGCTGGAGAAGAAAATGCCGAAGCAAGAGCCGACAATCAGCGCAATGAGACAGATAACAACAATGACCACAACCGCAACCCAACCTCCGGCAGCGATAGCCGCAACCAGTGCTTTCATCGCCGCTGCGATGGCCTTGATTGCCGCCGCAACAGCTTTCGCCGCCGCGACAGCCGCTTTGTATCAGATTGCAAAGAACGTACCGGACAACCCGGATGTTCCGACTTCCAAAGCCGTGCGTACCATTCGCCGCTACGAGGAGCTGCATCCTCATAACCTCGCACAGAAGGCCGCCATCATCGTGGAAACCTTCCGCGATGTTACCAAGCACAAGATCGGCGGCCTCGGAAAGATGATGGTTGTTACGGCATCCCGTCTTTCGGCTGTCCGTTACTACCATGAAATCAAGCCGTATCTGGAACAGAACGATTATGACGATATCGAGATTATGATTGCGTTCAGCGGAAGTCTTAAAGACCCGGATGAGCCCAACAGCCCGGAGTACACCGAAAGTTCCATGAACGTGGACAGCAACGGAAACCGCGCCAAAGGGAGCCAGACAAAGAGCGTATTCCACGATGAAGGTGATATCCTTATCGTTGCTGAGAAGTATCAGACGGGCTTTGATGAGCCTCTCCTGCATACCATGATCGTGGATAAGGAACTGCGCGATGTAAAAGCCGTTCAGACATTGAGCCGTCTGAACAGAACTTATCCCGGCAAGGTGGATACCTATGTCCTTGACTTCGTGAATGATGTTGACCGCATCCGCGAGGCGTTTCAGCAGTTCTATCAGGAAACGAGCCTTGACGGAGAAATCAACTTTGACCTTATTTACACCACGCAGAAAATCCTGCGCAGCTTTAAAGTTTATACGGATGCTGATATTAAAGCGGTATCACAGATTTACTTCGATCCCGATGTCCGTAAGGCGAATGCGACACAGGGCAAAATCTCCAATATCCTCAAACCTGTCGCGGACAAGTACAATCAGCTTAATCAGGAACAGCGGTATCAGTTCCGCAGAGAAGTCCGTGCATATCCGGTGTCTTTGGCCTAATTCGCAGGTTGATTGGAAAGGATCGTTCCGACGAGAAGGAAGCGAAAGACGGCATGTCCGCCGAGGATGCGGCATACGAGAGAAAAGTGAGGATAGGCAATACCCTCCGAGTTCTTTTCCCGATACTTGCATTTGTGCTTTTCGGGGTGCTCATCATGCTTCTCCAGGGCGGAAGATTCTGATCATAGGAGCTATTGTTTGTTCTTTCTCTGTCTTAGTACCTCCGATAGAGTGAGTTCTTCTGGATGCGCCATGGTGACGCTACCCTCGTGACAACTCGAGAGCGCACCTTCCCCTTGGTGGGAGGTGCGCTCTGTCTGCGTTCATTTGATGCGATACAGGCTGCTGGTCAAGCTACCATTGGGACGACGGCGATGGGTGCACTCTAAGAATCCGTGATGCGTCAAGTCCGCCAAGGCCCGCTGCACGGTGCGGCGGGACAGCTTCAAGTCCTCCGCGATCCTGCGGACGCTGGGCCAGCAGGTGCCGTCGGCGTTAGAGCGGTCCTTGAGGTACATATAGACCGTCTTGGCCCGATGAGATAATTCCTGATCCGCATAGATGCTTCCAAAGTAGCTCATGTCTTTGCATCCTCATTGTAAAGTCCCATTGCCGAATAAGGACTTCTCCTATGGTAATAGAAACGGATGCGGACGAGGCCAATTATGGCAATAACGAAAAAGATGTATCTGTACATGCGAAATGCGCAATTTCTCTGAGCTCTGGAAATGGTGGTACAGTGCGAGGAACGGGCAGTTATAGCTACGGCTCTACAGTAA
>ERZ894186.145-NODE-145-length-37489-cov-30.912620_pt1 | contig 37489 bp, 38 predicted proteins | sample MGYA00380280_ERZ894186 | MGnify/ENA primary metagenome ERZ894186 (study PRJEB32331, sample SAMN06328449) | human gut metagenome | biome: human gut microbiome; feature: stool | host: Homo sapiens | collected 2013-02-13 ... | reverse complement strand
AAACACTAGATCATGAGAATCAATCTGACAGCGGATTCGCTTACTAACATCGAAATCAAGCTGGGCGTCCTGCTCCACATCTTCCACATCCAAAACGCAGCCGCACTTGGAGCATATAAAGTGGGCGTGAGGAGCGGTGGTGCCATCCAATCGTTCCTGTCCTTCTACTACGCCGACGCTTATAATCAAACCATCTTCTTTGAATCGAGCAATGTTGCGGTAAACCGTGCCAAGACTTAAATCAGGATAAATTGGTTTTAATTTTTGATAGATCCAATCAGCAGTGGGATGAATATCGGTGGAACAGATGGCAGATAGAATGGCTTCTCTTTTCCGGCTGTAATTCTGTCTCTTTTCCATTTAGTTCTCCTAAAATCAATAATAGTTATTGTTTCTGTTTATAGAATAACACACATTTTTCCATTTGTAAAGTCTTTTTTCAAAGAAGTCATAAAAAAAGATTTTCCTCCTATATATAAAAGGAGCGTAGTAATTCGGGAGGACAGCGTAATGGAAAGAAAATACAGCCTGTTGAAACGAGGCGGGAAAGCGGCGGCGGGGGGAGCTGTTCTGGGCTTGGCCTTGCTATTGTCCGTTTTGGGATTTCACGGGGGCCTTCTGCCGGCAAACGCCGTGCCTGAGGAAGGCTGTGAGCTTCCCATCATTATGTATCACGGTTTGCTGAAGGAGGAAGCCCGGCAAGGAAAATACGTGCTTTCCCCGGCACAGTTCGAATCGGATTTAAAGTACCTGAAAGAAAACGGATACCATACCGTGGTAGTGCAGGACCTGATCGATTATGTGGAGAAAGGTGTTCCGCTGCCGGAGAAGCCAGTGATGCTTACTTTTGACGACGGCTATTACAATAACTACTATTACGCCTTTCCGTTGTTGGAGGAGTACGACGCGAAGATCGTAATTTCCCCGATCTGCCGCTATACCGATGAATACAGCCAGGCGGATGATGCTCATCCGAACTATTCTCATATCACCTGGGATAACATTAACGAAATGATAGATTCGGGCCGTGTGGAGATTCAGAACCATTCTTATAACATGCATTCCTATGATGGAAAAAGAGTAGGCGCCAAGCGAATGAAGGGGGAAAGCGACTTGGATTATGAGGCGGCGTTTACCCAGGATCTGACCAGGGCGCAGGAGAGGATCCGCCAAATGACCGGTTGGACGCCGACCTGCTTTGCCTATCCCTTTGGAGCGATCAGCGACGGAACCCAGACGATGCTGAAGACAATGGGGTTTCAGTCCAGCATGACCTGTGAAAGCCATACCAATCGAATTACCCGTGATCCGGAATGTCTTTTCGGGCTGGGAAGATATCTCAGGCCAGGCTTGCAGAGTACGGAAGCGTTTTTTCAGAAAATAGGGCTATAGCCCTTTGACCAAGGAAAGGAGTACATTATGCCGAAAATTTACTTGAGCCCCTCTTTACAGGAATATAACCCCTACGTAGACGGCGGCAACGAGGAGTACTATATGAATTTGATTGCCGACGCCATGGAGCCTTATCTGAACTCCAGCGGAATCCAGTTTACCCGCAATGAACCCAGCCAAAAATTGTCCCAGGCCATTGCTCAAAGCAATGCCGGAAACTATGACCTGCACCTGGCCCTCCACTCCAACGCCTCCGGCCCCGGTGCCGAGGGCCGGAGCCGGGGCATTCTCGCCTTCTACTATCCCACCAGCGCCAACGGCCGCCGGGCGGCGGAGCTGTTCGTGGAAAACCTCCGGGACATCTACCCCCTGCCGGAGAAGGTGTCCACACGGGCCACCACCTCTCTGGGAGAGATCCGCCAGCCCCGGTTCCCCTCGGTGCTGTTGGAGCTTGGCTACCACGATAACCCCGACGATGCCCTGTGGATCCAGGAGAATATCCCCCGCATCGCCGCCAACCTGGTGCTGAGCCTCACGGAGTACTTTGGCCTGCCCTACACCGCCCCCACTCCCCAGCCGGGTCAGGTATCCACCGTCTCCGGCGGCCCGGTGAACCTCCGCTCCGGCCCCTCCCTCCAGTCCATGGTAACGGCCCGGCTCCCCGACGGCGACGGCGTGACGGTGTACGGCCGCTATCAGGACTGGTACGTGGTGTCCCACGGGGAGCATCTGGGCTACGTCAGCGCCCCCTTTATCCGCCTGTCGTAAGGCATCGGCAAGATCTCCCCGGCGACCTGCGAAAATAATAAACAGAATGTGGTTTTTCTCTTGACAGTTTTGCACAATTCGATTAAACTATTAGGAAGATTATCATCGGAGATTCAAGGGGGATCTTCGGTTATTTTCTGCCCTGAACGGAGCTATCCGTTTTCATACGTTAAAACAACATAGGAGGAATATCTGTCATGACGACAATCGGCTGGATCGTATCCGTTGCTGCCTTCGTCGTTGCGGCGGTGGTCTTTTTCCTCCTCGGTATTCGCTATCGCAAAAGCGTAGCGGAAAGAGAAATCTCCAGTGCGGAGGAAGAAGCCACCCGCATCATCAACGAAGCCATCAAGAGTTCCGAAAATAAAAAGAGAGAAGCACTTCTTGAAGCCAAAGAAGAGATTTTGAAAAGCCGCAGCGAATACGAGAGAGAGGTCAAGGAGCGCCGGGCCGACCTGCAGAAGCAGGAGCGCCGACTGCAGCAGAAGGAGGAAAACCTCGATCACAAGATGGATTCCATCGAGAAGAAAGAGGAAGCTCTCACCGCAAAACACGCCGCCGCCGACAAGGCTGCGGAGGAGATCAAAAACATCAAGCACAGCCAGATGGAGATGCTGGAGCGCATCTCCGGCTTCACCGCCGATGAGGCCAAGGATTACCTGATCGCTCAGGTGGAGTCGGATGTCACCCACGAGACTGCCATCAAGATCAAGGAGATCGAGGCCCGCGCCAAGGAAGAGGCCGATCAGCGGGCTCGTGAGATCGTGGCCACCGCCATCCAGCGGTGCGCCGCCGACCATGTGGCCGAGATCACCGTCAGTGTGGTTCCCCTGCCCAATGACGAGATGAAGGGCCGCATCATCGGCCGGGAAGGCCGCAACATCCGGACGCTGGAGACTCTCACCGGCGCCGACCTCATCATCGACGACACGCCGGAGGCCATCACCGTCTCCTGCTTCGAGCCGGTGCGGCGCGAGGTCGCCCGTCTGGCTCTGGAGAAGCTCATTGCCGACGGCCGCATCCATCCCACCCACATCGAGGAAATGGTGGAGAAGGCCCGCCGTGAGGTGGACGCCGTCATCCGCTCCGAGGGTGAGCGGGCCGTGCTGGAGACCGGTGTCCGGGGCATCCACCCGGAGCTGCAGAAGCTGCTGGGCCGCCTGCACTACCGCACCAGCTACGGCCAGAACGTGCTGCAGCACTCCATTGAGGTCAGTCACATCGCCGGTATGATGGCGGCGGAGCTGGGCGCCGACGTCCAGACTGCCAAGCGTGCCGGTCTGCTGCACGATATCGGCAAGGCCGTGGACCATGAGATGGAGGGTACCCACGTCTCCTTGGGCGTGGAGTTCTGCCGGAAGTACCGGGAGAAAGAGGACGTCCTCCACGCCATTCAGGCCCACCACGGCGACGTGGAGTGCAAGACGCTGGTGGCCTGTCTGGTGCAGGCAGCCGATGCCATTTCCGCCGCCCGGCCCGGCGCACGCCGTGAGAATCTGGAGAACTATATCAAGCGTCTGGAGAAGCTGGAGGAGATCACCAGCAGCTATCCCGGCGTGGAGAAGAGTTACGCCATTCAGGCGGGCCGTGAGGTTCGTGTCATGGTGAAGCCCGAACAGGTCTCTGAGGATCAGATGGTGATCCTGGCCCGTGAGCTGGCCCACCGCATCGAAAACGAGCTGGAGTATCCCGGCCAGATCAAGGTTCACGTGCTGCGTGAGACCAAGGCTGTGGAATACGCCAAGTAAACATCCTTCCATACGGTTCATCCCCAACGGCGCACCGCAGCAGTGGTGCGCCGTTTCTTTATGCCCTTTAACTTTGCTTGCGGTGGTATCCCGTCCTCAAAACCCGAAAAATCGAGGACTCTGCCATGAAACGTATTCCGCTCCTTCTTTCGCTGGCCCTGCTGCTGTTGCTGCCGGCCATCACCCTGTATCCAATGCTCCATGCCTCCGCCGAAAAGGATGGTGTCGATAGCAGCACAGCCATTCAGGAGGCCGCCCCATCGGAAGCCGCCCCATCGGAAGCCGCCCCATCGGAAGCCGCTCCATCGGAAGCCGCCCCGTGGGACAGCGCCGTCGCTGCCCCCGCCGCTCCCGCCGCCGTCAGTGGTTCTATCGACACCGATGATTTCCCCCTCACCGACGGCCAGCAGCAGGCGCTTCACCGCTATATGACCGCCTACTATACCACGCTGGGGGACCTGACGGAGGCGAGCACCGACGGCGTATTCTGCGCCGACGACATCGCCGCCTATGAGCAGGCGGTTGGGAATGATCCTTCGCAGTCTCGGCCGGGGATGATCCTCTGCATCCCTGGCTGGAAATAAGCCCTATCATCTCCGGCCGGGAATAAGACGTTGCGCCCTGACAGTTTTGTGGTATAATAGGACTGTCAGCGGACAGAGCCATGTCCAGTTACCATGTCCACTTTTGTCCGCAGAATGTACCAATTCACCGGGAGGATACCCTATGGAATTTCGTGTGCTGGCACTGGGAGATGTTACCAGCGAGGATGGCACCCGCCATCTGGCCCGTACTCTGCGCCCCTTTCAGAAGGTCCACGGCGTGGACTTCACCGTGGTCAACGGTGAGAACGTCTCCGGCGTAGGACTGACCCCGGATCAGGCGGAGGATCTCTTCGCCGCCGGCGCCGATGTCATCACGCTGGGCAACCATACGTGGGGCAAAATGCAGATCGCTGACTATTTGGAGGACAGTCCCTACATCCTGCGGCCTGCCAACTTTTCCCCCCGCACGCCGGGCCGTGGCGTGGGAGTCTATGACTGCGGCCGCTTCCGCATCCGGGTCATCTCCCTCATCGGCCGCTGCGATCTGTCATGGGGCAGCGATAACCCCTTTACCACAGCGGACCGCCTGCTGGCGGAGCCGGACGCTCCCACCTTCACGGTGGTGGATTTTCACGCTCAGGCCACCAGCGAAAAGCTGGCCATGGCCTACTATCTGGACGGCCGGGTCTCCGCCCTGTGGGGGACCCACACCCACGTCCCCACCGCCGACCAGCGGGTGTTCCCCAAGGGTACCGGCTACCTGACGGATCTGGGCATGACCGGTGCCGTGGAGTCGGTGCTGGGCATCCAGCCCCAGCAGTCGGTGGAGATGTTCTTAGGCGGTCTGCCGGGCCGCTTCCGCCCCGCCTCCGGCCCCTGCAAGGCTCAGGGGGCGCTCTTCACGCTGGACAGCGCCACGGGCCTGTGTACGGCGGTGGAGCGGGTGGATATCCGCTGACGGCCCGGCATTTGTCACGCAAAATCCGTCACATAGAAGCTGTCACACAGGACCCGTTCCGTAGGTTCTGCCCCACAGGACCCGTTCCGCAGGTTCTGTCACATAGGAGAAATGAGCCATGTCTGTTGAAAAGGTCCGGGCGTACCTGACGCCCTATGGGGTGACCCAGCGCATCCGGGAGCTGGAGGTCTCCAGCGCCACGGTGGAGCTGGCCGCCGCCGCTCTGGGGGTGGCCCCCGCCCGCATCGCCAAGACCCTCAGCTTCAAGGTAGGAGAGCGGCCCATTCTGGTGGTGGCCGCCGGGGACGCCCGCATCGATAACGGCAAATACAAGCACTTTTTCGGCGTCAAGGCCAAAATGCTGACGCCGGAGGAGGCCGTGGAGCGCATCGGCCACGCCGTGGGCGGCGTATGCCCCTTCGCCCTGCCGGAGGACGTGTCCGTGTATCTGGACGAGTCTTTGCGGCGGTTTGAGACGGTGTTCCCCGCCGTGGGCAGCGCCGCCTCTGCCATCGAGCTGACCTGCCCGGAGCTGGAGCGCTGCTGCGGAGAGCGGTTCTGCCAATGGGTAGACCTCTGCCGTGGCTGGCAGGAGGCATAAAAGGAGGACGCTATGGCAAAAATTCTACACACGGCGGACTTCCATCTGGACAGCGCCTTTACCGCCCTGCCGGAGGAGAAGGCCCGGCTGCGCCGTCAGGAAGCCCGCCAGTTGACGGACCGGCTGGTGGACTACGCCAATGACCACGGCGTGGAGCTGCTGCTGCTGGCCGGGGATCTCTTTGACTCCGACCAGCTTTACGGCCAGACGGCACAGGAGCTGGCCCGGTCGCTGGCCCGCTTCCGGGGCCACGCCGTCATCGCCCCCGGCAACCACGACTTCTACGCCGCCTCCAGCCCCTACGCCCGGCTGCTGTGGCCGGAAAACGTCCACATCTTCCGGGAGGAGCGGCTCCAGCGGCTCCCCTTCCCTCAGTACGGCTGCGTAGTATACGGAGCCGCCTTCACCTCCCCCGACGCTCCCGCCGGGATCCCCGGCTCTCTTGGCCCGGAGGATGAGGGGCTGGCCCGCATCCTGCTGCTCCATGGAGAGGTGGGTGTGCGGGACAGCCGCTACCGGGCCATGACCCTGAAGGACGTGGAGCAGAGCGGCGCCGACTATCTGGCGCTGGGCCACGTCCATGCCTTTGGCGGCGTGCAGCAGGCAGGGCGCACCTTCTGGGCCTATCCGGGCTGTCCGGAGGGCCGGGGCTTCGACGAGCTGGGGGACAAGGGCTTCCTCACCGGTACCGTGGAACCGGGACAGGTGAAGCTCACCTTCGTCCCCTTCGCCCGCCGCCGGTATCAGTGGCTGACGGCGGACGTCACCGGCACAGATCCGCTGGAGGCCCTGCGCCGGGAGCTGCCCCCTCACCCGGAGACGGACATCTTCCGCATGGTGCTCACCGGCGAGACGGAGGAGCCGCCCCGGCTGGACGCCCTCTATGACGCCCTGTCCCCGGACTGCTTCTATCTGGAGCTGCAGGACCGCACCACCCGCTGCCGGGATCTGTGGGAGCACTGCGGAGAGGACACCCTGCGGGGGTTGTTCCTCCGGGATCTGCGCCAGAGGTACGACGCTGCTCCGGAGGAGGAGAAGCCCCGGCTGCTGCAGGCCGCCCGATTCGGCTTGGCGGCGCTGGAAAACCGGGAGCTGTAAAGCGCTTTCAATTTACTGCCCACGGCGCAGGCCGTGAGAGAGGAGCCCGCCCCATGAAAAAGATCCTCATGATCGGCACCGGCGGCACCATCGCCTCGGAGATGACGCCGGAGGGCCTGACACCGGAGCTGAACACCCACCAGCTGCTGGCCTATCTCCCCCGCATCGCCCAGCTGTGCCATGTGGACTGCATCCAGCTGTATAGTCTGGACAGCACCAGCATCCATCCCACCCACTGGCTGGGGACGGCCCAAGCCATCCGGGAGCACTACGACGACTACGACGGCTTCGTCATCAGCCACGGCACGGACACCATGGCCTATACGGCGGCGGCCCTGAGCTATCTGGTTCAGGACAGCCCCAAGCCCATCATCCTCACCGGCGCCCAGAAGCCCATCTGGTTCGATGGCACCGACTCCAAGCGCAACCTCACCGACGCCTTTCTCTATGCCTGCCGGGGCTGCGGCGGCGTGCAGATCGTCTTTAACGGCCGGGTCATTCTGGGGACCCGTGCCCGCAAGACCTACTCCAAGAGCTTCCGGGCCTTCTCCAGTGTCAACTACCCCGATCTGGCGGTGGTGCAGGACGAGCATCTGTTACAGTACATCCGTTGTGAGAGCCGGCCACGGCCCCTGTTCTATGACCGGCTGGATCCCAATGTGGGGCTGCTGAAGCTGATCCCCGGCACAGAGGATGCGTTGGCGGAGTTCATGCTGGACCGCTACGACGGCCTCATCATCGAGAGCTTCGGCGTAGGCGGTCTGCCGGAATACGACGGCGGACACCTCTACGACGTGGTACGCCGTGGGGTGGAGCGGGGCAAGCTGGTGGTCATGACCACGCAGGTCCCCAACGAGGGCAGCGACCTGACGGTGTACCATGTGGGGGGACACCTGAAGAGCACCCTCCGGCTGCTGGAGGCCTACGACATGACCACCGAGGCCGCCGTGGCCAAGCTCATGTGGATCATGGGGCAGACCCGTGAATTTTCGGAGGTGGAGCGGCTGTTTTACCAGCCTGTGGCGCAGGATATCCTCCGTTTCGGAGACGAATAAGATGTTTGCTCCGGCGGGACACTGGATGTGTCCTGCCGGAGTATTTTTTTGCGCTCCGGTGCAGACTAACGGGGCAAAAAAGGGAGGCGGACAGTCAGCTGTCCGCCCCAAGTGAGGAGAAAAAATGGATAAAGCATCGAAAATGCCGTCCCTCAGACAAGGGCCAGCACCAGCCACAGCAGACCGATGACACCGCCGCCCAGCAGCGCCGCCATCCATGTGGTGAGCCGTCTGCGCCGGGGCGGAGCCCCGTGGGTGCGGGCGTAGCTCTTGGCGATGCGGACCGCCTGCTCCACCACCTGCTGGGATGAGACGCCGCCGCCTGCGGCGTCGTTGCTGAGAATAAAGATCGCCTGCTCGAAAATATGGGGATCGGGGGACTCTACCACGATCACCCGTCTGGAAATACCTTTTACCAAGGCCACGCCCTCCTCTGTCCGGTGATGTTTGACAGATAGAGTATTTCCGGCGCCGGCGGCGGTTATACCTGCCGGGGGTGGTTTTCTCCCGGCAGGGGCAGGTGTACCGCCAGCACGGCGCAGTCATCCTCCAGTCCCCTGCGGCTGCGGGATTCCGAAAGGATCAGTGCCGTCAGGGCGTGGACGTCAGTGCCGTTCCACCCCGCCAGCAGATTTTGCAGCCACTCGTCGCTGTTCTCGTCGGCGATGCCGTCGGAGATCATGACAAAATAGCTGCCTGCCGGGAGGGCCAGCCGAGTGACCTCCGGCGGCTCCGTCGTGGCCTGCAGCCCCGCCGGAAGGGAATGGGCGGTGAAGCGGGTGACGTGGGCGGTGTGCTTGAGATAGGAGGGCGCAGCGCCGTATTTATAGAGGGTGGCCTCGCCGGTGGAGCGGCGCAGAGCCAAAAGATCGATGGTGGTGAAGGCCCCGCCGGTCTCCCCCCGCAGGGCCAGCGCCGAGTTCAGGGTCTTGAGGGCCGGAGCCGCTTCAATGCCCGCCCGCAGGAACTGCTCCAGCAGCCGCACCGTCAGCGCCGCCTCCCGGTGGGCCTCCGGGCCGCTGCCCATGCCGTCGGAGAGCAGGAGGTACAGCATCCCGCCGGTCTCCACCGTGGCCAGCTGGTCGCCGCACAGCTGCTGTCCCTCCTTGGGACGCAGGGCCGAGGACACTCGATAGCCCACGGGGCCGGTGGGCTCCTCCGCCGGGGCGTGGGCCGCTGCCGCCAGCAGATCCCCCATCTGGGCGTACTGCTCCTGGGCCTGACGGCGGGAGCAGGTCAGCTGTCGATGGTACTGGCGGCGCAGGAGGAACAGCCGCAGCTCCCCGTTGACGGCGGCGACAAACTCCCGCAGATGGACGCACCGGGCGGTGAAGTACAGGGGGAAATCCTCCGGCTGGGCCGTGCCGCGGCGCAGCAGCGCCGGGCAGGCATCGTTGAAGGCATTGTAGGTGGCGTTATAGTTCTGCTGCCAGCAGATGGCGCACAGGACGCAGGAGCGGCACACCTGCTCCGCCGCCCGGTCGAAGATCACCGAGGGATTCTCCGGCGGGGCCGGGGCCGTGTCCCGGAAGAAGCTGTCGTACAGGGAGCGCAGAGCCGCAGCGGACTGCTCCAGCCGGCGGGGCTTTGCCGTCTCTCCGGGTGCATCCGCCCGGGCGGCACGCTCTGCGCAGGGAGGCAGCCAGCGCCGGGGCAGCAGCAGATAGGCCGCACCGCCCGCCAGACATGACAGCAGCAGCTGTCGGGGCGGGCCGGCATCCAACAGCACCGCAAGGGTCATGATGGGCAGAGAAAAGGCCGCCGCCGGGAGGATGCGGGGCAGACGGCCATAGAAGGCAGCCAACGCTCCGCCGCAGCCGTAGGCTACCGTCAGCAGCAGCGCCGGGGTCTCCGGCACCAGATCCGCCGCAAGGCCCGCACAGGCCCCCGCCAATCCCACCGTCAGGGGTGGCAGACGGCGGGAGAGGAGCAGCAGCTCCGCCATCAGCAGAGCTTTCCCCACGGAGAACAGACCCTCTACCGTCACCGGTACCAGTGCCAACGACAGGGCGGCGGCGTACAGCAGTCCCTTTTGCCGGAGGGTCGTGCCGTGGGCGGTCAGCAGGGCCGTGGCTGCCGCCAGCAGCGCCGAGGCTGTCAGGCACAGCACCCACTGGCTCAGGGGGCGGTACAGCAGGTACACCGACTGGATCAGCAGTTGGGAGAGGGCCGCCGTCAGGGGCCGGAAGGCGGGGCGGCGGTAGAACTTCGTATCACAGAAGGCCGTCTGGGCGGCAAAGAGCAGCACGGCAGCGGCGGCATGGCGCAGCCCCGGTTGAAAATCCAGAAACAGCAGCGCTCCGCCGGTAACACCCAACAGGGAAAGCAGGCCCGGCAGGCCCGGCCCTGCGGCGGCGGCCGCCGCCAGACTGAAGGGGGCGTACAGTCCTCCCAGCCGGGCAGCGGTGAGGACGCAGCAGAGCGCCGCCTGCCCCAGCAGCGTCAGGATGCGGCGGAGCCGTCTGCCGGGCAGCGGGAGGTGAAACTTCATGGACAAGCCCTCCTTTTTCCCCTATTGTAGCCACCGGCGGCGGGAAAAGCTGTCGGGAAATGGGGTCCGGCGGATTTTTCCGTGGGAGGCGGTGTTTACGGAGGCAGAAAGCTGTGATATAATGAAGAAACCTTGACAGAAAGCAGGTGGCCGCTATGAAAGCGCAGCGTCCCTATCCGCAGATCACCATCACCCCCAAGGGGGAGGCCGCTCTGGTGGGCGGACACCCATGGGTCTATGAGGGGGAGGTCACGGGACTCAGCGGCCCCGTGTCCGACGGACAGCTGGTGGACGTCATCAGCCGCCGGGGCAGTTGGCTGGGCTGCGGCTTTTTCAACAGCCGCTCCCGCATCCGGGTACGGGTGCTGTCCCGGAACCCCAACGACCGGTTCGACCGGGCCTTCTGGCGGCGGCGCATCCAGTACGCATGGGACTATCGCAAGACCGTCATGGGGCCGGAGGATAGCCGCTGCTGCCGGGTGATCTTCGGGGAGGCCGACGGCTTCCCCGGTCTGACGGTGGACCGGTTCGAGAGTGTGCTGGTGGCGCAGGTGCTGTGTCTGGGCATGGAGCTCATCAAGGAGGAACTGTTCTCCCTGCTGCTGGAGGTGCTGCGCTCCGACGGACAGGACGTGGTGGGTGTATATGAGCGCAACGACGTGGCCATCCGTGAGCTGGAGGGCATGGAGCAGGGCAAGGGCTGGCATCCTGTGGACGGTGAAAAGGCTCCGGACTTTACAGCGGTGGATATTGAGGAAAACGGCATCCGCTACACCGTGGACTTTGAAAACGGGCAAAAAACCGGCTTCTTTCTGGATCAGAAGTACAACCGGCAGGCGGTGGCCAAGCTGGCCCGTGGCCGGACGGTGCTGGACTGCTTCACCCACACCGGCTCCTTTGCCCTGAACGCTGCACGGGGCGGAGCCAAGCACGTCACGGCGGTGGACGTGTCGGAGTTCGCCGTGGCGTGTGCCCGGGAAAACGCCCGGCGCAACGGGCTTTCCGACGTGATGGAGTGCGTGGCGGCCAATGTGTTCGACCTGCTTCCCCAACTGGAGCAACAGCCCAAGCGGTACGACTTCATCATTCTGGATCCCCCGGCCTTCACCAAGAGCCGCAAGACCACCCAGCGAGCCATGACCGGCTATAAGGAGATCAACTACCGGGCCATGCGGCTCCTGCCACGGGGCGGCTATCTGGCCACCTGCTCCTGCAGCCACTTCGCCACGGAGGAGCTGTTTTTGAAGATGCTGCGCTCGGCGGCCAAGGACGCCGGGGTGCAGCTGCGGCAGATCGAGGCCCGGCAGCAGTGCTGCGACCACCCCATTCTGTGGGGCGTGGAGGAGACCAATTACCTGAAATTCTATCTGTTTCAGGTGGTTTGATGAATACGATTCGTATATTTTTCTTATAATATTACAAGTAGTTGCAGAATATGACAGAGGAGACCGGCCGCAGCCTGTTTCCCGAAAGGAGCATTTATGAACACCAACTGGAACGACCCCAATTTTCAGGGCTTCGGCGGCAGGCAGAGTCCCTTCGGGAAGCGGCCTCCACGGCCCAACAAGGAGCGCAAGGCCATCGGCACGCCCCTGAGCCGCACCCTCATCAATCTGGCGGTGACGCTGATCTTTGCGGCGGTGTACTTCTATGTGGTGCTGCCGCCCATCAATTTGCAGGCGGAGGAGTTCTATCTCTTCATGCTGCTGTGCTGCGCTGTGTACTGCGGCTGCGCCGTGCTGACCTCCGGGTTTCAGGGCAGCGGGGCCAAGGGCTACTTTGGCTTCGTGAAGAAGCAGTGCCGCATCCCCGTGATAATAGCCGTGGCGCTGGTGGCCGTGGCCATCGTGGGCGGTATCGTGGGCTGGCAGGTGATCCGGGCCGGGGCCTACCGGGATCTGCTGACGGTGGAGACCGGCGACTTCGCCACCGAGGTGGAGGAGATCAGCTATGACCAGATCCCCATGCTGGACAAGGACTCCGCCGAGAAGCTGGGCAACCGCAAGCTGGGTGAGCTGTCGGACATGGTGTCCCAGTTCGAGGTGGCGGAGGAGTACACGCAAATCAACTACAAGGGCCGCCCGGTGCGGGTGACGCCCCTGCGGTACGGGGACTGGATCAAGTGGTTCAACAACCGCTCCCAGGGTCTGCCCGCCTATCTCATCATCGACATGGTGACCCAGAATGTGGAGGTGGTGCGTCTGGAGCAGGGCATCCGCTACACCACCGCCGAGCACTTCGGCCGCAACCTCTATCGCTATCTGCAGTTCCACTACCCCACCTATATCTTTGACAAGCCGGCCTTCGAGATCGACGAGGACGGCGATCCCTATTGGGTCTGCCCCCGGATCCGAAAAACCATCGGACTCTTTGGCGGCACGGACATCAACGGGGCTGTGCTGGTGAACGCCGTCACCGGGGAGCATCAGTACTATGACGCCAAGGATGTGCCGGACTGGGTGGATCACGTCTACACGGCGGATCTCATCGTCCAGCAGTACGACTACCACGGCACCTATATCCACGGCTTCATCAACTCCCTGTTCGGCCAGCGGGATGTCACCGTTACCACCGATGGCTATAACTACATCGCCATCGGAGACGACGTGTATATGTACACCGGCATCACGTCGGTGGTGTCGGATCAGTCCAACATCGGCTTCATCCTCTCCAACCAGCGCACCAAGGAGACACGTTTTTACTCCGTGGCCGGCGCCGAGGAGTACTCCGCCATGGATTCGGCACGGGGGCAGGTGCAGCAGATGAACTACACCGCCACCTTCCCTCTGCTGCTGAACATCGCAGATCAGCCCAGCTACTTCATGGCGCTGAAGGACGCCGCCGGTCTGGTGAAGATGTACGCCATGGTCAACGTCAGCCAGTACCAGATCGTGGCCACCGGCGGCAGCGTGGCGGAATGCGAGAGCAACTATCGCCAGATGCTGGCCCGGTATAACCTCATTGACCCGGCGGATACGGAGCCCTCCGCTTCGGATCAGGGGGAGGTCACCGGCGTCATCGCTGACCTCCGCAGCGCCGTTATGGACGGCAACACCTGGTACTACCTCCAGCTCTCCGACGGCACGGTGTACTACACCATCTCCGCCGCCGAGGCTCCGGAGGCCGTGATCCTCAACGTGGGCGACACGGTGACGGTGAAGTATGCCGAGGGCGAGGGCAGCATCCTGCAGGCTTACAGCGTGGCCAAGGCCGTCCCGGCGGCGTAAAGCAGAACACAGAAAAACGGCGTGACCATGCGGTCACGCCGTTTTTTGTTCCAATGGGAGGCAGGCTTGCTGCCTGTCCTATGCAGCCTTGACGCTCCAAGGCTTTGGAAGCAGTCTCTTCGTAAACTCAGCGCTTGCTGAACTGAGGTGCGCGACGAGCGGCTTTGAGGCCGTACTGCTTTCTGTCTTACGGGCGAAAACCATTGATTTTACTGGGTTTTTTAGGTTTTCGCGCCTCGGTTAACCTATGAGTTCACCCATTCCGCGTCTTATTCGGTGTAGCACCTTTTTTGGGCGCAAATGCTTTGTTCACAACCGAGGACAATTCTTCAGGTTTATTATACTTCACCTTAGCATAAATGTCCATCGTAATTTTGCTATGCTTATGCCCCGCCAGGTACTGAACCGTTTTCGGATCTGCGCCGGAGTAAATCAAATTCGTGATGTATGTGTGGCGCAACTGGTGTGGAGTTACCTGAAAATCAAGGGTGTACACCACATTTCCATTATGCGCTGCTTTTTCTCCCAACTTCGGCGTTACCGTGCGCTGAATTTTCTGCCCATTGATATACCGGACATAGGTACGCTCCTTTGTTGATCTTGTGACGATATACTGCCATACTCGCTTGAACTGCGTATATGACAGCGGACCTCCATCCTCAATTTGGCGCTGTGCTTCTTCCACTTTTTCAAGAAGTTCTTCCGGAGTCCTTGCGTACGGGTATGCCGAAAGGCTCCCCGGAGCAAAGAGTAAGGGAGCGGTTAGGCTCCGATCTATATAAAAAAGTGCTTAAAGAACCGAAGCTCTCTAAGCGCTTTTGGACCCAAGGATCCCAGATATGAAATTGATAGCAGGGAGGGGGCATACTCCCCGCCGTCCCCGTCTGTGCCTCTGTTTGTGAGAGGCAGAAGAAACAAAAAGTGCCTGAAGACTTTCATCCTCAGGCACTGTGTTACTCATTCACTGTAATTGCTCGGCGGCAATTCTGAAACTTACATAAATATTATAGCAGGGATTCTGCCATTTCGCAAGTGAAACCTTGAGAGTTCCTGCTATAGGCTGAATGCCGCAAAGTCAATGCTCATATACGGTGAAGAAGCAGATGACAAAGCTATGGTCAAAATGCCTCGCTATCGCGCCGATAGTCAGTTCAATAGCAAAACAGGCAGCTTTCGCCGACTCTCACGCAGAAATACGACTTAGGCGGAAAGCTGTCTGTTTTTTTGCAGGCTGCTGCTTTATTGCCCAATCATTTCCGCATCAACCAACCGACAATATCGGTTGTCTCCTTCCCCATATAACTCAAATGTACCACTAACCGTAATCTCGCTGCCCAGCTCCGGATAATCATCCGGATAGGTATGCTTACCGGTCAGTATAAACTCCAATCCCTGTGAGCAGCAAGCCATTGCATCGCCAATGATACAGGCGAAGTATTGGGCTTTCGTATCAGGGTTTTCGTAATATACAAATTGTCCCGTCATTTTAATGGTTTTTCCAATATAATCACCGGGGGCGTTCTTCATATTATAGACTTCGGAATATACCATTGTACTGCTAAGCCTTGTGAGGTCAACATCAACACCGTCTGTGCTTTGCGTTGGTTCAGAGGCTGCAGGCTTAGACTCCGATTTCTTTTCTGAGGGCTGTTTTTGTGAAACAGAAGCCTCTGGCGCTTGGTTATCGGCTGAATCAGCTGCAGCAGTCACTTTATCTTTTTCACCTCCGCAGGCGGCGAGAGGTACAAGAGTTAGGGCAATCAGCAAAACACACAATAGTTTTTTCATCTGCGAACACCTCCCAATACCGTGCCTGCCAGCCACGACAGACCGAAAGCGCCGATCTGAACGGCGACGATGGTGGAACCTACCGGCGTACCGGCGAGAATGGACGCCAGAATGCCGAGCAGCGCACAGAAAACCGAAAGGACTGCCGCGCAGATGGTCACGCTGCGAAAGCTCTTGAACATCCGCATGGCGGACAGTGCCGGGAAGATCACCAGTGCGGAGATCAGCAGGGAACCCACAAGGTTCATCGCCAGCACGATGATGACCGCAACGACGACGGCGATCAGTAGGTTGTAAAGCCCCGCCTTCGTGCCGGTCGCCCTTGCGAAGCTCTCGTCAAAAGTCACGGCAAAGATCTTATTGTAAAACAGGATGAACACCGCTACGACCAGCACCGACATTCCCACGCACAGCCATACCTCTGCGGGGGACAGCGTCAGAATGGAGGTGGAGCCGAACAGCGTGCTGCACACATCGCCCGAAAGATTGGACGAGGTGGAGAAAATGTTCATCAGAAGATACCCGATAGCCAGTGCTCCCACCGAGATCATGGCGATGGCGGCGTCGCCCTTGATTTTCGTATTCTGTCCGGTGCGCAGGAGCAGCACGGCGCTGAGGATGGTAATGACCATTACAAGGGGCATTTTGTTGGTGATCTGCAGCACGGCGGCAATCGCCATTGCGCCAAACGCCACGTGGGACAGACCGTCACCGATGAAGGAAAACCGCTTCAGCACCAGCGTCACGCCCAGCAGGGAGGAGCAAAGCGCGATCAGCACACCGACAATGAGCGCATAGCGGACAAAGGGATATGCCCAATAGAGAGTCAGCTTTTCCAAGATAGCAGTCATTGGCTGTCACCGCCCTTCTTCACGTCAAACAGCCGCCCTTGCGGGCTTTGGAGATAGTCCGCCTTTGTCCCAAAGAAAACGGTGTCGCCAATATGCAGAATATGGCTGGCGTATCGGACGGCAGCAGCCACATCGTGAGAGATCATGATCACGGTGATGCCGTCCTCACGGTTGAGCTTTTCGATGAGCGTATACATTTCCGCCGTCACCTTGGGGTCAAGCCCGGAAACAGGCTCATCAAGAAGCAGCATTTTTTGTGTGGCGCACAGCGCGCGGGCAAGCAGCACCCGCTGCTGCTGTCCGCCGGACAGCTCGCGATAGCACCGCCTTGCAAGCCGTGTAATCTGCATTTTCTCCATAGCCTCCGCCGCAAGTTTCTTTTCTTCTTTGTTATAAAAAGGACGGCTGCCGCAGCGTCCCAGGCACCCGGAGAGAACGATCTCTCTCACGGATGCCGGGAAGTCCTTTTGTATCACTGTCTGCTGCGGCAGATAGCCGATCTCGTTTTTCCTCAGCCCATCGCCCGTCAAAATTCTGCCGCTGATGGGCATCTGCAAGCCGAGGATCGTTTTCATAAGGGTGCTCTTGCCGGATCCATTTTCCCCTACGATGCAGAGGTAGTCGCCTGCCAGGAGCTCAAAGGTGAGGTCTTGGAGAACGGACTGCCCATCGTAGCCGACACAGAGCCTTTGACAAGTGAGCTGAGCCATAGACCTACCTCCTTACCCTAACGCTTCCTTCAGCACGGAGAGATTTTTCTCCATAACGGAAAGGTAGGTGGCGCCGCTTGCCACGTCCTTGGAGGTGGTGGACTGCATGGAATCCATGGTCAGCACCTTCTGCTTCTTCCCGGCGGTGTTCTGAACGATGGTTTCCGCGATCCTGTGCTGTGCGCCCTCGATGGTCAGCACGCAGGGAAGTCCCAGCTCATCCACCTTCTTAGCAAGGAACGAAACGGTTTCAAAGCTGGCTTCGGTTTCGGCGGAGCAGCCCGCAAAGGCGGCGTAGTAGCGCAGACCGTAATCGTCCACCAGATAGCGGAACGGGAAACGGTCGCCAAACAAAACGGTCTTATGGGTCGCACCCTCCACAGCCGCCTTATAGTCTGCGTCAAGAGCAGCCAGCTTGTCCCTATACGCTGCGGCGTTGGCGATATAGGTGTTCTTGTTGTCCGGGTCGATGGCACACAGCGCATCCGCAAGCGTCACGCAGAGTGTCTGGGCGTTCTTCAGGGACAGCCAGACATGCTCGTCCTTTTCCTCCCCATGGTCGTGCCCCATCAGCTCATCAAGGATGTCCTCTGCGGAAAGCGCGTCCTTCACAAAAAACGGATTGGTCTTGCCACTCATCAGCGCATCGAAGCCGTCGTTGCCGAAGTAGATATGGAAATGCTCCGCCTCACCCGGCTCGTGGCCGTGGTCGTTGAACTGCACATATTTGGGCGCATCGGCACTGGTGGTTTCGAACTGATAGCGGACGCTGCGGATCTTGCCCTCGTCATCCAGCTTCGGCTGATAACCGGCATAGGTGTATTCAGCGGAAACGGTTTTTCCGTCTGCATAAGTGAAGGTGATCGTGTTCCCGTTGATAGAAATCTTCTCGGCGTCGCATTGCCACGAAGCCTTAAACTTCTCCAAATAGGTGTCCTTTGTGGTCGAGCTGTCCTCGTCCTCCTCCGCCCTGTGTTGGCAGAATTTGTCCAGGTCGCCGTTCAGCAGATAGGGGTGCAGGGACTTCCACGCACCGGCGAAATCCGAGAGGGTGCGATCCTTGATGTCATCCTCCGTGAGCTGTTCATCGTGGCTGTGACCGTGACCGTCCTCCTGCATACCCTCAACGGTCTCCTCCGTTTTCACGGAATCACCCAGCACCTCCAGCAGGTTGATGACCTTCATGTTCTTGTTGGCGGCGTTTTTCAGAGCGTTTTCCACCCAGCCGTCGGACTCGCCGCCCACATAGACAAACAGGTCGCAATCGGAGATCTTGACAATATCATCGGCGGTGGGCTGATAGCTGTGCAGGTCAACGCCGTTATCCAGCAGCATGGTGATCTCGGCGTTCTCCGCCTTGTCACCCAGGATCGCCCTGACCCAATCGTATGCGGGGAAGATGGTCGTGACGACCTTCAATTTGCCGGCTTTTCCGGCATCCTTCGGCTTTCCGCAGCCGGCAAGGACGCCGGCCAGCATCATAAGCGCAAGCAGCAGCGCAGTCATCTTTTTCATAGACTATATGTACCTCCAAATTATGATAAGAACGTAAAATTGGGCGCAAAAATACAAGGGTGACGGCAACACCGCGAAAGCCTATCCGAAAACGGATAGACTACACCCTTGTAAATAGTTCTTATTTAATCTGAAAGCTTGACCTTGAGTGAAACCAGAGTAAACGTGCGGACAACCTCCGCGCAGGAGGGAATGACTCTACACAGGGCATACCTGACCGCCGCGGCGAAAACTGCGGCAGCACCGGCAAGCCCAATGCTCTTGAGCAGATTTTCACAGACCTGCAGCTGGTGGCAGATGGCGCAGTCCTCGCCGGAGCAGTTGTGGTTGGCTTCGACCGCAATATAGACAGCGGAGGACAGCATGACAGCCGCCAGCACGGCTGCCAGCAAGCCTGTGATCAAACGAAGCTTCTTTGTCATGGTCTGTCCTCCTTCCGAATATTATTCTTCCCTGCAATCCGCGCAGGTGCCATAGAGAACCGTGTCGGCGGCGTCCAGCGTGAATTGCTCACTCTGCGCCAGGTGCTTTGCAAACAGGGCGGCGTTGCCGCTTGCCATGTGAAAGGTTCTGCCGCATTTTACACAGCTCATGTGCAGCGCACCCTTGCAGCTTTCGGCGTCAAGGTACTGAAAGTAGACCTCCCGCGTGCCGCTCTTGCTGCTGCGCCGCACTTTTTCTTCCGTCTCTAACTGTGCAAGGTTCCGATATACGGCGCTGAGGCTGATTTTTTCATCCGCCAGTGCGTCCGCAATTTGCCGTGCGGACAGCAGCTCATCCGGGTGCCGGCTCAAATAGGCAAGCAGAGCCTTCCTCTGCTGCGTGCTGTAACTGGACAAGTCACCACGCCTCCAATTTGCAATTCATTCGCAAATTAGTATACACAAGGAAAGTAGAAAAGTCAACATGCGATTTATTCGCAAATTGAACGCTTTCAATGAACGCCGCCGTGTAAAAGGCACAGCGGAAGCATATGATAGATTTTGGACTGCGGGTTTTTATCGTCTTTGCCAGGAGCCCCGCCTAACTGCGGTAATGGTGCACAGCGGCAGGTTTTTTCTCAAATGCTTTATGCTAATGTGTCCCAAAAGCGTGTTTGAGATTGCACTAACAGTAGAAGCATGGCAAGCCGAGAGGGCGGTATTAGAACAATTATTTTTTCGATGCTTTCCGGAATTTCCTGCATTGTTTACGTAACCGATAATCGTGGTGAATAATACAACTTCCACCTTATCAATCAAACCCTCGAAACACGAACGGCGGGACGGGTTTTACCGTCGCGCCGCTCTGCTTTTTCAGCGGTCGAGGTCCTGCCTGTGCGTAGGCTGCTCTTTGTGGTTTTCCTCCCGCAGCATCGCGCAAACGCCCTTCTGCACCACCATTTTATTTGACGATGGTGCGGAAGGGCCATACCTTTATTGCAGCTTCTTCAATCGCTATTGTTCCGTTCTGCCTTTTATCTATTCTTGAAAAATGCCACCACAACGGCGCCGGGACCGAGGTGTGTTCCGATCACGCTGCCCACCGTTGTGTAGCGAACCTCCCGCAAATGCCCCTCCCAAATGTGGCGGCTGTCCTCTATGTACTTCAATAAAAGCGCATCGGAAAGTCCGCTGTAGCCAAGCAGCACCGGCTTGCTGAAATCAATGCCGCCCGCCTCATTGATCTCCTGAACGAGCAGATTGTTTCCCATCTTAGAGCCGCGCGCTTTTCCAAGCAGATGTATTTCACCGTCGGTGACGGAGATCACGGGCTTGATGTTCAGTATCCCGCCGGCAAATGCGGCTGTCTTTGAAATGCGACCGCCCCGTTTGAGGTATTCGAGGGTATCCACCAAGGCAACAATGACAATATTTTTCTTCTCTTCCTCCAAAGCCTTCGCAATTTCCTCTGCGGAGGACCCCGCGTCCAAAAGCCGGAACGCAAGCTCTACAAGGATGCCGGTCCCCATTGCCGCGCTTGCGCCGTCCACAACATAGATGTTTTCATATTCCGCCGCCGCAATTACGGCGCCTTGATACGTGCCGGAGAACTTGGACGCAAGGGTGATGACAACGGCGGCTTCTCCCGCCTGCCTTGCCGTTTCAAACGCGCCGATGAAGTCGTTCGGGGTTGCCTGACTGGTGGTGGGCAGTACATCGCTCCCGACCAGCTTTTCATAGAAGGTCTTGTGGTCGATGGTCACGCCGTCGATATATTCCTCCTGACCGAAGTGAACGGTGAGGGGAACCGTATAGACCCGCTCTTTGATCTCGGGGACCAGGTCCGCGGCGGAATCAACAATGATCCTTGTTTTCAATTGCATCACAGCTCCTTTTCTTCACTGTTTTGGACGATAGCCTCAAGGCTTCTGCTGATGGTGGATAGACAACGGTAGAATTCAATCCTTCCATTCTCCGTGAGAGCATGGCTGATCGTTTCAAGAATGCCGCCGATCTTCTCTGCAATTCTTTTGCCGGCATCCCGCCCCTTATTCGTCAGAAGCAAGGGGCTTTTGTACCGTTTGGCGCCGGTGTCACGCAGAAGAAAGCCGTTGGTCTCCAGATAGTCCACCGCACGGGAAATGGTCGCCTTGTCCTCCTCACAATGCTCGCACAGCTCCGCTGAGGTCACGCTTCCCAGCGAATAAACGTAGTACAGACAGGACACATGGGCGCTTCTGAGGTGATAGTCGGCCATCTCCTGATTTTTGATTTTCCGTATGTCGCGGCTGATCCTGTTGATCAAAACTGTAAAGGTTTCAAATCTCTCCTGCATGACTGTCCTCCACTTCCATAAATGTTGAAGTTTCAACAAAAGAACTTTAACACAGAGACGTTGAAATGTCGACATAGTCCCTGTATAGCTTCTGTTCTTTGATTGTGGCATCCCACGGCGTGAGGTGGCTTTGGCGCGGTCTTCGTGTTGCTCATCGAGAGGAAAAAGCGGGACGCCGAGAAAACTGCAAAGCCCCGCCGGAATTGCTCCGTCGAGGCTTTGCTTTTGACCACCTAAAATGCCTTAGGAGGATGTGGAACAAAAAATGTTAGGAAAGGAATTAAAACCAAGAGGAAACCGCTAAAAGCGGCTAAGAAGTTCAGGAAAGTGTTGCGGCAGCTCTTTGCGTATACAACTGCAGTTGTTCGACCTTGATTGTATTTTCCCCTCCGCTGCCGCTTCGGAATTTCTCCATTTCCGAGCTTCTGATACTCACAACAACCTATCATTGACCTGCAATTCCTTAAAAGAAATCCTTGTAACCTTCTGCGTGGCAAAGTCGCAATAGAACATAGGAATGGATGAACAGTCTACCAGACAGCCCTCACCTAAAGGGTTTTCATCGACATCGTCTTTTACCGTTATGGTTTGCTTTCCTGTATCAACTTCCGTGATCACTGCATTGACGGTCAGAAGCGTGTCATCCTTCAATGAGCCGCACCCGGACAGGAAGAGAAAGAGAGTCAACAAGCACAGGGCGATTCCGATTCCTCTTACATTTCTATGCAGCAATGTCTTATCCTCCTGTTTTTTGCTGCGGAACTTATCCAATCTATGAAAAAGACGCTTCTTCCGCTCCTCGTGTCAGGCGGGACAACGCACAGACCGCGTACATATAGCCTGCAAGAATCAGCGGTGCCGGCAGCCCGTAGAGCAGCGGCACCGGGATGATACGCCAAAACAGCTTGAGCACACCGATCTCCGCGCCGTAGGTGAAGAAGTAGTTCGCCTCCGGGCAGAGCGTGAGGCGTAACAGGAGATTGATAAGATGAGCGCCTACGGCAAGCAGGCCAAAGGTCTTGAGGATCCGCGGGATATCCTTGGGGTCGGGGCGGTAAAAGCCCAGCGTCGCCAGACTCAGGCCGCAGACAACAAGGAGAGCGTGCGTCACATAGTAGCCAAAAATTCGCGGCAGGAACAGCGAAAAGCCGGAGAACAGCGGCTCCGGGAAGAGCAGCGCCATCAGTGCGCCAAGGGGCGCTACAAAGAAGGAAAAGCCCATGATCGAGCGGTTCCTCTTCCACACTCCCAGCGGGATCAGGAACAGATTGATGTTGCACAGGTGCAGCGGCAGCTCATTGAAAATGTTGAAGCCATTGGGATAGTAGGCCCGGACATACGCTGCGTCCATGGATAGTGAGAGTTTGTAGACGGTAAACAGCGCAAGATTAAAAAGGCACACGCCGATCAGAAACCGGGAGCGACGTGCCTCCGGTTTTCCGCGCAGCAGCAAGAATATGAGCAGCACCGCCGCTGCCGTAAGCAAAAGCAGAAGCAAATGCAGCCCTCGAAAGGGCGTTATAGAAAATTCGTTCATTTCACACGCCGGAACGTCTTTCCGGTCTTCTCCTTAAGAAATCGTTTGAATTCCTCCACCGTCCCGCCGGTAAGAGTACGCTTGTCCAGAGGCTGCACATAGCGTTTCTTCATCAGAAGGATGATGTAGTCCTGCGACTCAGCCAGTGCGTCGATCAGTTCATAGCGGAACATGGAGGTGGTGGCCTCCGTAACGACGGTATAAGAATCCTCGCCGAATGCGACATGATATTCCTTTGTACCCGCCAGCGTGTTTTTGCGGGCGATCATGCCATTGAATCGGTCCTGAAACAGCAGAACGGACAGCAGCATCACCTCTACCAGCAGGGAAGTCACCGTTCTGACATCCAGCGCAAAAGGCTCTCCATCGAATGGGATCAGCAGCAATGCGTTGAATAAAAAGACGCTCCAGCCGAAGATGGCCCAAATAATGCTTCGCTTTCGCCGCAGCACCCTGCGCATCGCGCGGGCAGCTACGGTCATAGATCGATTTGTGATATTGCTGTGAATTTCAAATGTCATGCACATTCTCCGTTGTAAGTAATTCTGCAATCGCAGGGCGTTGGGGGCCTTGCAGCTGCCGCCGGACAGCGCGGCGGGCGCTCGTTCATCGCGTCAGCCGCATCTCATTCTCAAACTGCTCCATGGCCTCCTGCCGGCTGGGGACTTGTGCAAGCGTACAGGAAAACGGCTGGCCGAATAGGGGTTGGGACAGTGTCTCCGCCCAATGCGTCAGCACCTCCGGAGTGAGGGGGCGCTCCTCCCGGAGAAAGATCACCCCGTAATAGGGCGGTACAGACGGGGAAAGCAGCTGTGTCAGCGGGACGCCGCTCCGGACGGAGGCGTTGCAGAAATGCATCTCCGGTGAAAAAAGCGGATAGTACAGCGCCCCGATGAACCAGTCCTGTTCACCGCTTCTGAGCCGCCTTGCCTGCTCCAGAAAGTGCGGAAGATCCGGGTTATCCGGCTCCACAAACTCACCGTCCAGAATGGTCTGGTGAAGGGCAGAGAGGTTATGGAAATCAAAGTGGAAAAAGGGCGCCTTTCCTGCCTCGTCCTCGGAAAGAGAAAACTCCGCCGCATGGAAAGGTTCCCAGTCCTTACAGCAGCGGTAATAGCCCCACCAGTAGTTCCAGTCATAAATATGCAGATATTTTTTTGCTTTGCAGTCCATAGATGTACTCCATTCTGACAATGTGGGCACAAGAGGAAATCACAGGAAACTCTCCACCCGGTACCAACAAAAGTCTTTTCTAAATCCGTCCTTTTTTCAAGAAAGGTGCCCAAAGGCAGTGCGGTGATCTTCTTATCTGCTCACCGGAAAGGATATCTCGAAAACAGCGCCGGTGTCCCCGTTGCGGGCGCGGATGGTTCCCTTGTGCAGGTGGATGATCTCCCGGGTCAGCGCAAGGCCGATGCCGGATTTTCCGCTTTTGCCCATGTAAAAGCGGTCGAAGATGTGGGGAAGATCTTCCTCGGCGATGCCGTCCCCGTCGTCCTGTATGCGTATCGTCACATGCCGCTTGTCCGCGCGGCAGGTCAGGCGCAGCTCGCTGCGGGCATAGCGCACGCCGTTGGATAGGATATTGGTGACGGCTCTGCGCAGCCGGGTATCATCGCAGCTGACCATAACGGGCTCCTCGGGGAAATCCGGCACGATTGCGATGCCGCCGGCGGCTGCCGGCTCCACGGCGCGTATGCTGTCGTATAGCAGTTCCCGAATATCCATCTCTGAAAAGGCAAGCAGCTGCCGCCTCATATCGATTTTCGAGATGTCCAGGAGCTCTTCCACCAGCTCCGTCATGCGGTCGCTTTCCTCCAGGATCACCTCCGCAGCGCCGCCCGCATCCATTACGCCCGCCTGTATGCCCTCCGCATAGCCCTGTATCGCCATCAGCGGCGTTTTCAGCTCATGGGAGGCATTCTGGAAGAAGGTCTGCTGCCGCTCCGCCTCCTTCTCAATATCCCTGCCAAACCGGAACCCCAGCAGGCACATGACGGAGGAGATCGCCAGCAGCACCGCAAAGAACGCCCAATTCAGCGTCACGATATAGCGGGTGATGGGCCCGATGTCTATGTACATGATATAGGCGTACGGCTTTTCCCAATCGTCCTGCTCCTCCTGCACGGACATGAATATCAGGTGATGCCTATCCGTTTTGAAGGTATAGCATTGGTTGAGCGATAGATCCCGCCCCTTGCAGTATTCCAGCAGTTTTTTCTCCAGACGATATGCGTCCCTGTTCCAACCGCTTGATTGATTGGCATTATCCAGCTTTAAAAATACGATGCTTGGCGTAAGGAAGTGTTCCTCCGTGTCATTCCATTCATCGTCAAAAAAGGATTCGTCGTCGGTATAGGGGATGGTGCGGCTCTGGTACTGTGCCTCGCTGATGAGCGCTTTTTTTGCCTCACGCACAAAGTGTGCAGGTATAATGAGGTTCACTGCCAGCATGAACAGGACAAAGAGCAGCAGAGCCGAGCAAAGGATCAGGTACACGATCCGCAGCTTGATGTTTTTCACGTGCACTCCGCTCCCTTCAACTTATAGCCAAAGCCCCAGATGGTGCTTACGCTGACGGTGCTGCCCGCTTGCAGCAGCTTTTTTCGGATACGGCGCAGCGTTTCATCAGTCACGCGGGTCTCCACCTCGGAGTCGAAGCCCCATACTGCGTTAAGTAACTCCTCGCGGGAATAGGCTTTCTCCGGCTGCTTCAGCATATAGCTGAGCAGCCGCAGCTCGGTTTGGGTCAGCGCAACAGGTGTATTCCCGCAAAGGACGGCATTTTCCGTAGCGGAATAGCGGAGATCCCCGTAATGCAGCTCATCCTCTGCCGCCGCCGTTTTCCCTCGATCCATCTCCACACGGCGCAGCAGCGCCTTCACCTTCATCAGAAGAATGGTCGGACGGAAGGGCTTGGTGAGATAATCGTCGCTGCCCTGGCTGATGCCCATAACGTAGTCCAGCTCACTGTCCTTGGCCGTAAGCAGGATAATGGGAATATCGGAAACAGAGCGAAGCTCCCGGCACACGGTAAGGCCGTCCGTGCCGGGCATCATAATGTCCAGGATCACCAGCTCCGCAGGCTCCTGACGGAATACCTCCAGCAGCGCGTCACCGCTTTCAAAGGAGCGCACGGTATATCCGTCGCTTGCGAGGAAGCTATGGAGCAGTTCCCGGATGCTCTTTTCATCGTCCGCCAAATAGATGGAATGTCCCATGGTGACCTCCTAGAAAGCAGCGCCAAATGCTGCGCACAGGCGCAGCATCGGCGTCGTATTTAGTTAATCATATCAGAAAACCGCCTTTCCGTCAAAGGGGGCAGATGCCGCTTTCGCAGCCGGTATCGCCCCAAATGGTGTCGTACAGCTTGCACAGCTGGTTATCAAGCTCTACCAGACGGTTGTAGTCGGCGATCAGCGCGTCCTTTTCCGCGTCGGTCAGGAAGTCCAGGCTGCGGATGAAGGCGACCTCATCGTAGTTGTCGAAGTCGTAGTCGTCCGGCAGATTGAAGTACGCTTCATCTACCTTGTCCCACAGATCGGCGTTCTTCTCGCAGAGGCGGTCATACTCCTGCTCCAGGGTGTCGATCTCATCCAGCACCTTGGGGTCGGCCTTTTCCAGTGCCTTCTCGTAAAGCGGCATATTGTCGCAGTCGGGCAGCTTCTCATACAGCGCCTCCATTTGGGCATCCAGCTCATTCAGCTCCTTGATGTCCGCCAGAAGCGTTTCCTTCTCCGCTTCCGTCAGGGCGTTGGTGCTGCGGATAAACGCCGCCTCGTCAAAGTCTGTGAAGTCATAGTCGTCAGGCAGGGCGTTGTAGACCTCGTCCAGCTTTTCCCACAGCGCTGCGTTTCTCTGGAAGATGGCGTCGCTCTTCTCTTCCACCGCCTCGATCTGCTCCCAGATGGCGTCCTCGTTCTCGGTTGCAATTTTAGTAACAGGCTCCATTGGTGCGGATGTGGCGGCAAAGGCGGAGGTCGCTGTGCCGATGACCGTTACCATCAATGCCAATGCCAGTGCAAAGCTCAAAACCGTTTTCTTTTTCATGGTATGTTACGCTCCTTTTTTAATCGTTTTGGTTGGGCTTCAACCTTGATTGTAGTATACAGGAGAGCGCCAAATACTTCCCCCGCAAAAGTGCATGGAAAGTGTCACAAAAGTGCAACGAGACCAATCCGGAAAATGAACGAAAGCCCGCTCCACGCCTCAAGGGCAGAAACGGGCGAACGTTCTTATTCTGATTTCACTTTGCGCATCAAGATGGACCTCGTTCATATATTTCCCGGTCCGTTTGCAAAGGCAAGCCATTTTGCACCGTAAAAATCAAAGTAGAAGCGCTGCCCCACCTCGTTTTCCACAAAGCGTCTTTTAATATGATACCAGCCGCGAAGCTCATCCCGCAGGGCGGCGTCCATGGAGATTGGCTCTACCCATACGCAGTCGTACCCGGTAAGCTCATCCCTTCTCAACGGCATGGATACTGCCGCGCCGAGTGTTGCAAAGGCCGGAGGCAGAACATACACTTCGGCTGCATCTGCCAGCGACAGACGCATCCCGCTTGCAAAGAGAAGCTCTCCTTCTATCGCATTCACCATTGCCCAGCCATATCGGCTTGAGAAGACGGGTGTATCATGAAAAGCCGGCAGAGCTTCCGGCGGAATCGGCTGAAGCATATCTGCCCGATGATATCGAGCTTCCGGAAGGCCCAGAAGAAAGTCCACGCTCACGCCGTAAAGCTCGGACATCTGAATCAGGGATTCCACAGAAGGGTTCTTCCTTTCGCCCTCCCACGCGCTCAATGTCGGCTGCGAAACGTCAAGCATTTTGGCTGCTGCCGTTAGCGTAATCCTTTTCTGTTTTCTTGCCAATCTATATCGCCGAGCCGTAAAAATACCCCCTTCGGCATACCGCAAAGCTTCGCTGCGCATTGTCGGTTATTCTTTGTCCTTATTGACATTGACGGCAACCCCGTTGAATTCCAAATGATCTTCTACCGGAACGATTAACACCTTTTGACCGTCGATGACCTTCGCTTCCACAAGATGGCTGTATTCAGGGTCAATGGAGAGTGATACCTTCTCCGTTTTCAGCTCCACTTTCTTTGCATCAATCAGGTTGGCCGGATTGAGAACGGTGCCTGCGCCGAACCGTTCCCCACAGGCAGTTTGAAAAGCTTCCGACTGTTCCTCCGAAGCACCGCAATCCAAAATGATCTTGCTCACTTCATAGGGGCTGACAGTCAGCGGCTCCGGATCCTTCGTCTCCTGATGCTCTTCAATCATTGCGGCAAGCTGACCGTGGATTGCCTGCATAATCTCAAGACTGCAGGCGCTGCCCAACGACTCGGAAAGAGCGGCCTCAAAGGCCTCCCGCTGTTCTGCGGCCGACATGGGCAAATCGGTATGGAATACTGCGTCGATAAACTCCTGATGCAGTTCTCCCGCTTTGCGGGAATAAAACAGCGCATTGTAGATGTTGGCGCTGCGGTTATCAAAGGCCGGGAACAGAAAGCCCAGCTCCGGCGCGACGACAGTTTGACTGGCGGCACAATGAAACTCATTGTCTCCGGAGAAGTAGCCCAATTCTGTTTTTCCCGTTTTAACCGGGCAGACCGCACACAGAATATAGGAAAAGACCTCATCCGAGCCCTCGGCTCGCAGGGCGTCGTGATTTCGACGGGGTACATCATAGCTGTCGTTTGCCAGAAGCAACAGATAATTGCTCTCGCCCATGTCCAACGATTGAATGACTTTCTGATAAAATGCCTGCCGCACCCGAGCATCCTTCGCATCGGATGTGCGCAGTTCCATCAACATTCTGTGTTCTTCCCCCGTCATGACCTGCTGGGTGGAAAACACAATATCGATCAGGTTTTTCCCGAGTGCTCCTGGCAGTGCCTTTTTCAGCAGGCTAAGGTATTTTTCGGCTTCCTCCTGCGTCATCATGCCAAGCGACTCGTCCAAATCGGTTATAATCTCCTTATTGCTATTGACAAAACAGCCGTAAATACGACTGATGGCATTTTTATCCGGCTTCCAGCGGCGTCGCAGCTCGTTGAGTTCTTTTTGGTTCATTGGTTTTAACAGACCTTTCATTATGATATTTGGTTGGTAGCATTGTGGCAGTTCAGATACATGTTCGGCTTTTCACCGTACTTGACATTCCGCACCAGCGCAATGTCTGTATCTGAGGGTCATTTCTTTTACGACAGGCGGCCAACCTCTTCACAAGAGAATTCCAAATGGTGCTCTTCACAGTATCTGCGGATCACGAGAAGCATCATTTTTGTCGGAAGTGACCTTCCGTTTTCCCATCGGTTTACGGAGGTATAGCTGACACCCAATTCTTTGGCAAGCTGAGTTTGGGACAGCCTCCGTTCACTGCGCAGTTTCAGAATCGCATCTGCAAAGGTCATTTGCTCCACCTCTCTTATGTAGCACAGTATAGCATATTATGTCTTCACTAAGCAAGCCCGGAATTGTACATCCCATTCAACAAACAACGGGGGTGTTAGTTCAAAAAATTAGAGTTAACTGCTTATCTTATCCATATTGCAAGACTGCCGCTCGGCAGTTTTCACTGTCGGGCGGCAGAGTACAATAAATTATTTCGATTTAGACCCAGAGGAAAAAAGCCTGTCCGCAAATACTCACAGGGAATGAAGCAGAAACTTGGGATTATTCAAGCCATTATGGAAAACCAAAATCTATTGGTCTTAGATGAACCCTTTAATGCTTTGGATGAAAAATCGGTAAAGCTATTTCGAGAACTTTTGATTGAATACAAGAAACAGGAGAAGTTGATTATCCTTACATCTCTCATAATAAGGAAGACATTGAATCTCTCTGCGACCACACCTATCGAATACAGTCAGGGCAGATTATTGCAGAATGATGTAAAGCAAAAGCCAACGCAGGATGCGGCAACCGACGATGGCTGCTGCACCCTGCATTTTTGCTTTAGGTATTGTCAATACCCGCGTTTATAACATCGCTGATAATCTCGGCAATTTTGGTGTCTTTTTTTACCTCACGCTTCTGCGCATCAATGAAGCTATCCAGTTCTTTTAATATGTCGTCATATTCGTATTCGACATCATCACTTAGGCCATCCGTAGCTCCGCCATCTTCATCAAAATTCAAATAGCCAACAGTCAGTTTTATATATCCGCTGGTCGTATTTTCATCCCCGTTAGAGAAGCAAATATCAATAACTTCTTCGCTGCCCTCGTCAGGGCTTATCTGATTATCACCTATGGACAATGATGCTTTACTGCCGTCTACACCCTTAATTACAATCGTTTCCCCGAAAGACATTACATCCGGCAGCGTGCCTATATCTGCGATCTCAGATACTCTTTCATATTGAGCATTTGCCCATGCTTGGATTTCTTCAATATCTGAATCTGTGATGTTTTCTATATTGGCAATGTGCGGTATATCTGATATTTCCAACAATCTTTCGTATATCAGTTTGATGATCTCTTTAGGATTGGCAGTATTAAGTTCGGCCAACAGGTTATCAAAACTAATACAGCAGTCATCATACTTTCGGTATAAGCCATTTATTTTCTCAAACCTTTCGATTATATCTGCGCAAAAATGTGAATCAGGCAAATTATCCTCTAAGTATGATTCATAGCTTCCGAGCGCCTGAAATCCAAGTGCTTCTCTGTCCATATCCCGAATTTCTTCTTCATCATCTTCGACGGGGTGTTCTTCAACCTCATATCTGTTGCGTCTTGAATCGCCACCCAAAATAACTGTAAACGGAAACACTTTGAACGTCTTTTCTGCTCGGTCAATCTCGATTCTGCACCCAAACCGTGCTTTATGTTCCTCGCGCATTTTTATTGTATCAACAAATACATATTCTTTTTCTTCGGGATCCCAAGGGGCATTGGCATAATCCTCATAATAGCAATCAGCGGAAATATCTGCTTTACATGAGAGCGTGACAATAGAAATGTTGTCGGAAATTTCATCTACGGAGTGGACAGAAAATGTTACATCTGAAATACTATGCAGATAAAATTCATTGTAATCGTACCCGGATTCTATCCCGTCTTTGTCGTATGAAAGGCCATGCACATCTATATTTTCGTTGTCTTTGATATACTCGTTCACAGCAGCGCTTATGCGTAATTGTAGTTCCTTGATAACAGCCATTGTTTCATCATAAGCCGCATCTTCTTTACTTATTGCGTTATATAACTCGCCTAAGGAGTTGAAGAAACGGTGATTTTCACTTTTTCCACAAGCCCTTATAAAACCTTTATCGTTGCTAACAATTACAACTTTTTCCGTTTCGCCAAATCGCTTTCTGATCTGTTGAGCAATAAATGCGTCTGGAAACTCACTTTTTTTCTTTTCACCGTTTTCAAAAGGTGGCTTAGTCTCAAAATAATCACCGAGTATCAAACCTACATCTATTAAATCTACACCAAGAATCTCGGCATTGATCGTTCGGAGAAAATCATCGAACATTTCCTCACCTTTGGATATGAGTTCATCTTTGTTTTTTACGATTCTCAATATCTCGCCCAGACCAATAGTGGTTATGAGATGTTCAGTAGATCCCTCCAAAGCGGCAGCTCTTGCCTTTCGCATAATCCCACATATTTTTTTGACCTGATCTGCAATATGTCTTTTTGATTCTCGTACAACAATATCACTTAAAACAACCTTAATTTTCCCGCTTTTAACATAGTTTTCGAGTATTTTGAGGGTGCTTGTATCGCACAAGTCAAATCTTGCTGCGTCAAATATGTTTGTATCAATCGTTACTGCCAAGGGATATTTGAACATATACCATCATTCCTTTCAATCTCATTTGTCACGCTTTCAAACTCGGTTTTCATAACAGGCAAGGAAACATACGCCCCTTGCGTTTTCGGTGCTATAAAGCCGCTCTCAGCAAGGCATACAGGCAATCTAAGCTGTGACTATGCGCTTGCTTTCAGTTATCCCGTGCGCGTAGGTGCAGCGCACCGACCACAAGGAAAACCAGACCGAAAATCACCCAGCCCCAGATGGGATCATGCTCCGAAATGAAGTAGGCCAGCAGCCCGAACACCGCTGCATAGATCAGCGTGAGCAGCCCGCCAACGAGCCAGAAGCCAATGCTGGTATTTTGCAGCCACAATAGCAGCAGAAATGTTGCAATGCCGATCACGAGGCACAGCGCCGGATGAATTGCGGCAAACTGATTGCAGTACACTCCGGCGGCAATGCCGAGAGCAATGCTATCAAAGAGAATGATATGCCCGAAGAATAGTCCGATCACCGAGCAGACAAGCCCGATGAAAAGCCCAATCGCCATAATCGCGCCCTGCGCTGCCAGCCAACCCATAAAGAAGCCTCCTTTCGTTTACACCATGATTACGTCCATAATTGTCTGAATGGTATTACAGGTATCATCAAAGGAAATATCCTTTGCGTACTCATACTCGCGGCTGTATTTCTCCCACAGCCTACGGAGCGTATCGCTTTCGCGGATCTCTTTCATAATCTCCGGGTAGTCTGTCAGGATCATGCCGCTGCCGCGTTTCTGCGTCGTCCGTTCCAGCGCCCGGCGCAGCGTCGCTTTGTCGCACTCCGCGCCGCGCAGCGCGTACAGGATATGTACGTCGTAATAATCTCTCGGACGGGTATTCGCAATGTTGCGGGACAGCACGGTTTCCAGCTTTTCCGCCAGCACCGTTTCAAGGTTATAGGCAAGAATACTGATCGTGCGGTCGTCGAACAGCAGGGAGAATGTGTATTCCACCTCGCGGGGCGTTATCATGTCGCCCGTGGTGACATCCACCGTCAGCGGTACGCTGATTGGCGGATAGTTCGCTTTCAGCGCGACCCGGATGCCGGGGTAATCATCGGTTTCCCGAATGTCAGAGATACCGACAACCTCAAACTGCACGTCGTCGGCAATCTGGACAGCGCAAATCTCTGTAAAAATTTTGCGAATTGCTTCATGCGTCAGGGTGAAGCCCTTGATCGTCGTGTCCAGATCCATTGTCGCCCGCGTGTCCAGTCCCACAATGGCGGAAATCAGAAATCCGCCTTTGAGAATGAAATTGTTCTTATAGGGCGAGAGTGAAATTCGTTCCAGCAGTCGTTCCAACATATAGTTCTGCATGATGAGCTGTGCCGAAATATGCTTCTCCGCCGCTTTGTTTTTGATAAAGGCTTTCAGTTGCATTGGATTTTTTGTAATCATAGCAAAACCTCCATGTATCGCAGCACCTTAGGCTTCACGCGAAGCTGGTCTGCGTACTGCATCAGTTTGTGAATGTTCTTATCCTTGGACGCTGCATAGCGTTTCATAGCTTCTCCGACGATCTGAACATCGCTGCCGCTGCCGCGCAGGATGTCACACAGCGTCCGTTCCAAATCGTAAACACGAATTGGATTGCCGGAGGGGGATTCAATTTGAGTTTGTCCGAACTCATAGTTCTCCGGCACAACGCGCTTGATGATTAAGTTCTCCTGCTTTAAGGACGGGGCATTGTAGCCCTTGGGAAAGGTCATCGTATATTTCGCCGGGGTACGGTCTGAATAGCCCAGCAGATACAGGGCGGTATCGTGCGAGTAAATCCCGCGCCCATACTTGCGCTGCAAGAGGTAAAAATCGTCCTCCCATGCGCTGCTCCGCACATACAGGCCGCGCCCGAAGCGGTACATTTCACCGCTCTTGACAAACTCCTGTAAGACGCTGCGGTGCAGTCCGGCTTCCGTCACCTGCGCTGCGGTGATCGTGCCATCCTCCGACGCTTCCAGCAGTTCTTCAATTTTCTCCTTGGCGTTCATGCTTCTCACCTCGCTTTGACAATAGCACATTATATTATATGGAAATAATGTGCGATTGTCAACCACAGAACGACGAATACACATCAAATTGTTTGAAAATAATGTGTGCATGTCAGAGAAACTACAAGGCTTTGTCCTGCTCCTGCCCACGATTGGGGGAAAGGATGCTGTCGATGTTCTGCTTGACGGCATCGTATTCCCGCATACGCATTCTCAGGCTTCCGTACTCAGCGTACAGCCGATTCTTTTCTTCGGACAGTCTGGAATATTCCTCGCGCAGCTTGCCAAGGTCGGGGAGCTTGTCACCGACGCCCGCCGCTTTCAGCGCCCGCGCCGACGCTTCAAAGAGAATGATTTCGCGCTCACGTCCGCGCAGATACTTTTCCTTGTCATGGGATTTTTTTATTCGCTATACAGCGGCTTTAGCCCCTTGTAGGTGGTGGTATGCTTTATCAGCAGCGCCAGATCCTGATACGATTTGTTGAGAACAGCCTCGTCTTTCCCGTGTTTCTGCACACCGGTTTTCAGGTTGTCGCACTGGATGATCCGGGTGACGCCGCCGAAGTATTTGTAAGCATTCACATGGGCAGCGGTCCATAACTCCTGGTTCATGGAGAAAAAGGCTTCTACATAGCTGTAGCCGCTGTATGGCAGGGTTGCCACGAACACATAGGCCGGGATAATTTCACCGGTGTCTGTGTCAATAACAGCGGCAGTATCGCCGGCCCAGTCCACCTGCATAACCTCACCGGGCTTGTGGTTCAGGTGCATGGTAGCGTTGACCTTTGCCAGATATTCGGCATAATACTTGTTGAACTGGGTGGACTGGTATGGAATCTCACCCGCCGCCCGGCACTGGTCGCAGTATTCCAGCCACAGTAGGTTCAGAGTAACACCGCTGCGCTGGAGCTCCTTGTGGACATATTCTTTCGTCGGCGAGGTGGACTTGCCCGAATAATGCCCGACATGTCTGGTACAGCTTATGGGTTCCGGATGTAAATGGAACATTTTATCACTTCTATTGCTATTATAACTCACACGAGCTAATGGTTTTTCATCGAAGCACTCCTGCCAGCACAAAACGGGCATCATCAAACTCATAGCTACAGGTAGAGAGCGTCAGAATACGATCAGAGGCAATCGGCGCAATCTCGCTGGTGAAGCAGGAACGGTCAGCTGCATTCTGAAGCCAGACTTCAAATTCCGCTTCCGTAAAACCAATTTCCCACGCATCGTCCTGCGGTGCGGCAACATACCCCGCGAAGAACACTACTTTATAGTTTTTGTCCGGTGTTATCAGCAGCGCGACCGGATGCTCGTCAAAGAATTCCTGCTTTTTATATCTATCAATGCCTGTAAACATTGTGCCGTTCTTCATATGATGTCCGTAAATAATGGAGTGCCGGTCGGCAAAGCTTGCGTCGTTTCGGAAATCCAGGAATATACAGCCGGACCCATTCCACTCGCCGCTGAACAGGTGCTTCAAATAATAGCTGTTATCCCCTCCCTGTACAATCGGATAGTTGATCTTCGTTCCTTCAATGTAGATCCAAGCAACGATGTCAGGGTTGATCTCACGCAGTGCAGCAAAATCCACCTCAGGCCAAATCGTGTCGTCCTCATCAGGAAGTGTTTCTGCCCCGGCTGGCTTGTTGATAACAGGTGGCTGTGGTTCAGCAGCTTTCTGTGGAAGCAAAATCATGTGACTGATATCCTCGTAAGCAGCTTCACCGGTGTGATACTCGGATCTAATCACCCATATCTTCCATGCAGAAAACGACATAACTGCGAGAAAAACGGCTGTGAGGCCGCCTAATAACAATTTATTTTTCAGTTTCATGTTTTTCCTCCTGCTGCTTCACTAATCGGTAAAATGTGCTCCTCTTTAGGCCTAGCTGGCGCATTGCAGCAACTGCCGTAATCGTACCGGCCTTCCAGTCTGAATAGAATTGATTCCAGTTTGGCGGAAAGTCTATCATTGGGCGCCCCAAATGCTTCCCCGCCTCTTTTGCAATGGCGATCCCTTCAGACTGTCGCCGCTTTGTTGTGATACGCTCCTGTTCAGCAATACTCGCAAGTACTTCAATCAGGATGTTGTTTATCATCTCAAAAATCCAGTCCTGCTCATCAGGAAGCTCCACCATGGTAGTCGGGATGTCAAGGATTTTGATCCGAATGTGGTGCTCCCGGAAGTATTCCAGCTCTTTCTTGATGTCAATCTTTCTCCGACTGAGTCGATCCAGCGATTTAACAATCAGGGTATCTCCGTCGCGGAGAAAGTGATTCTTCAGCGATCGGTACCCCTCACGCTCCAAATCCTTGCCGCTTACCTTGTCCGTAATGATATCCCGCTCCTCTACACCGGCATCCATGAGGGCTTTGAGTTGCCGATCCAGATGTTGTTCTCTCGTGGATACACGGGCATAGCCGTATGTCTTTTTCACCTTGTTTTCATCTCCTTTTCCGTTTCAAAAGCTCATGCCTTTTTCGGACATATCCCAAAATGACAAAATAACTTTTTCGGACACAAAATCATATCCCGATTGTCTGCCTGTTGGTAACGCCGAAAAGGTCTACCTTTTCAGATATCCTATTACACGGAGGAGAGAGATGAATTACAGCAAACAGTTGTTGCAGTTTCAACTAGGGGCAGATAGGAGACTCGGAAAAGAGAATTCTGAAGTATGGCAAACAGCTCACTTCCTTTGAACTGCAACGATCCTCCTGTTTTCTCAAAAAGTCTCCCTCAAATCAATGCACAATATCACTGGACGGAGAAAATGGCTTTCTCTTTTGTCATTGCGATAGACTTTTTTGATTTTGGGGATAAAAAAGACCGCTGACTGTACGCACACGGCGCGGGTCAACGGTCAGTTTTTCGGTGTTCGGATTTTGTGTTCAGCTTGACAAACTGGAAGTTAGCGATTTCTTTTTCCGGTATTCTCTGTCCCACGGATTTCCTCATGATAGAAATAATCTACGATCACCGGATGTCCCTGCGGGACTCTGCCATAAGGCATTTCATTATCCACAAAGGGACAATCATACTTCTTAGCCATTTCCTCAGCTTTTACTTCAAGTGCTTCAAAATAACTGCGGTTATGCTTGTTATAGATCTCATCGTAAAGCGGTACAAGGTCAGGATATTTTCCGGCGATATAATCCATAATCGTCTTCTTGAAGCCGCCCCGAAGATTGAGGTTTTCGAGCCAGAACAGATCACACTGGTCCTTTACCCGCTCAAAGATGGCTTCAAAATCCGTGATGCCGGGGAATACCGGAGATACGAAACAGACTGTACGGATACCTGCATCATATACTTGCTTCATAGCAGCGATGCGCCGCTCAATGCTCGAAGCAGAGTCCATATCGTTCTTGAAATTTTCATCCAGTGTGTTGATCGACCATGAAACGGTCACTCGTCCAAGGTTCTTCAGCAGATCAATATCCCGTACCACAAGATCAGACTTTGTGCAGATCAGAATATCTGCGTCACTGCCGATCAACTGCTCCAGAAGTTTTCTGGTATTCCCGAATTGCTCTTCCTGGGGATTGTAGCCATCCGTCACAGAACCGATGACCACGCGCTGTCCGGCATATTTCTTCGGATTTTTAATTTCCGGCCAATGCTTCACATCAA
>ERZ894186.144-NODE-144-length-37906-cov-20.278989_pt1 | contig 37906 bp, 33 predicted proteins | sample MGYA00380280_ERZ894186 | MGnify/ENA primary metagenome ERZ894186 (study PRJEB32331, sample SAMN06328449) | human gut metagenome | biome: human gut microbiome; feature: stool | host: Homo sapiens | collected 2013-02-13 ... | reverse complement strand
GGTACGTTCCGCTTCGGCAAGGAGAAATTCTGCCAGCCGCTGATCCAATCCCTTGAACATAATCTGCTGCATCGCCCACATCACATCAGAAAACCGTTTCGTTGCCAGTTCATAGAGAAAACAGCGGACATGGAGATTTTTCTCCTTGAGTGCAGCAATGACAATTGCAGGGATAATCAGAACGTCCGTATCCATTCCGGCAGTCATTTGCGTATCAAAGGTGATCTGACTGATCACGCAGGAGGCGGAAAGCACGCATAGTTCGCCCGGATACAGGCGGAACAGCGTTACCTCCCGCCCCTCATCAGAGAGAAGATAGGTGCGGATCTCGCCGGAAAGAATAAGCAGCATTCCGAGACATTCATTGTCGCTGCTGTGAACGAACGCACCCTTTTTATAATGACGGACAAAGGCACTTCGGCGTAGCGTTTCTTGCTCCTGTTCGGTCAAGGATGACCAGAACGGAAGTTGTGTCAGTGTGCGTTCCATATCAATGGCAGCTGTGCTTGCCGCAGCCGTGGTCACCGCAGGAGTGACCAGCCTCGCCGTGCTCATGGTCATGGTGGTCACAGTGAACATTGGGATCGTAGCCCAAACTTCCGTTGAGCAATGCGCTCACCGCCGCATCAGCGTCCCCGCTGACACCGCCGTAGAGCTTGATGCCCGCTTCGGCCAGTGCTGCCTGCGCACCGCCGCCGATGCCCCCGCAGATCAAAGTGTCCATGCCGTGCTGCATCAGGAAGCCTGCCAGTGCGCCGTGACCGCTACCGTTGGTGTCAACGACTTCCGCATGAGTGATCTTACCGTCCGCAGCTTCATAAAGCTTGAACTGTTCGGTGTGGCCGAAATGCTGAAAAATTTGACCGTTTTCATAGGTAACTGCAATTTTCATAATGGAATCTCCTTTACAATTTTTACCTGTTTTTTCCGTGTTGGCTCTCTGCATCCGGCAGCAGCGGCCGCAGTGGGCTGCCTCCTGTCCTCCGCAGATACGGTAGTTTCCCCCGGTGATGTGCAGCGGTTTCCCGTGGACAAGATACGCTGCGATCTTGCGTCGTGCGCTTTCGTAAATCTCCTGCACGGTGGAGCGGGAAATGTCCATTTGTGCGGCACACTGCTCGTGGGTTTTCTGCTCCAAGTCAACCAGCCGAATGGCCTCGTACTCGTCCAGCGTCAGCAGGATCGGCTCGGCATCCTCGCACCCGTTAGGGCAGAAGGTATCAACTTGCGGTGCGCCGCAAATCCGGCGGCATCGTGGCGGTCTTGGCATGGATACGCCCCCTCGTTTTCGGTATATACCGATCATAGCGCTTTGGGCAGAAAAAAGCAATCTTCTTTTCAAAAGCCGCTGCAATTTCCGTCCTCATATAGATACGGGCTGATATTCGGAGTCGAAAACTGCGTGTGAGCCATGATCGTATTGTCAGATCATCTGCATTTGACAGAACTTCGCAGGGCAAGATGAATTTGCTTGGATCCCTTATGGGTTTAGTTTCCATACAAGCCGTTCACGGGTGGTTGTCCACCTATGAACGGCTTGTAAATTCTCACCCCTACGGCATATTATGCCAGCGCAGGCAGGGCCACCCGCAACCCAATCCCGGTAAATCCGTATCTATGGGCAGCTGTAAAGCACATTCTTGAAAATAGGCCGTACACCGGGTGCGCTGTAAACTTCAAAAGTACAACGGTCAGCTTCAAAGTTCGCAAGAAGATCTACAACCCCGTAGAGGAGCAGCAAATCATTTTGAATATGCAGGAGCCGATCATCTCCGAGGAACTGTTTGACCGTGTAGAGGAGATCCGTCAAAACCCGCAGCAGTTCAAATTTTCTGCATAGAGCAGAACACGGTGCAGCCCCTTTTCATAGGCTGCACCGTATCCTGCATAAAAACTTCGTTATCCGCCCGTCACAAATCGCTGACTGGCTTTTTTACATTTTCTTATGATTTCGATTGCCGACAGCCGCCACATGGTGGCGCACGCAAGGCTCCTTTTTCACGGCAATCTGCCGCTTCTCAGTTCTTCAGGCTCTGCAGCGGAGCGGGGATGCGGCCGCCACGGGCGATGAAATCCGTGCTGGCGGCTTCATGGACCGGCATCACCGGCGCAGAACCCAACAGGCCGCCCAGTTCCACCATGTCACCCACATCCTTCCCCTCCACGGGGATGATACGGACAGCGGTGGTCTTGCTGTTGACCATGCCCACCGCCGCCTCGTCAGCGATGATGGCGGAGATGGTTTCGGCGGTGGTGCTGCCGGGCACGGCGATCATATCCAGCCCCACGGAGCATACGCAGGTCATGGCCTCCAGCTTATCCAGCGTCAGGGTACCGTCCAGAGCGGCGGCGATCATGCCCTCGTCCTCCGACACCGGGATAAAGGCGCCGGACAGTCCGCCCACATGAGAGGACGCCATGACGCCGCCCTTCTTCACGGCGTCGTTCAGCAGCGCCAGCGCCGCCGTGGTGCCGTGGGTGCCGCAGACGGACAGCCCCATCTCCTCCAGGATCCGGGCCACGCTGTCTCCGATGGCGGGGGTGGGCGCCAGCGACAGGTCTACGATGCCGAAGGGAGTATCCAGCCGCCGGGAGGCCTCGGTGGCCACCATCTGGCCCACACGGGTGATCTGGAAAGCCGTCTTTTTGATGGTCTCCGCCACCACGTCAAAGGGCTGGTCCTTGCAGGACTGCAAGGCGTGGTGTACCACGCCGGGGCCGGAGACGCCCACATTGATGACGCTGTCGGCCTCACCCACCCCATGGAAGGCCCCGGCCATAAAGGGGTTATCCTCCACGGCGTTGCAGAACACCACCAGCTTGGCGCAGCCCAGCCCATCGGTGTCACGGGTCAGATGGGCCGTCTCCTTGATGATGCGACCCATGCGGGCCACGGCGTCCATGTTGATGCCCGCCTTGGTGGAGCCCACATTGATACTGGAGCAGACGATATCCGTCTCCGCCAGCGCCTGTGGAATGGCCCGCAGCAGCAGCTCGTCGCCGTGGGCAAAGCCCTTCTGCACCAGCGCCGAGTAGCCGCCGATGAAGTCCACGCCGCAGGTCTTGGCGGCCCGGTCCATCGCGTGGGCAAAGGGAACGTAGTCCTCCGTGTCGCAGCCGCCGGCCACCAGTGCCATGGGGGTCACGGAGATGCGCTTGTTGACGATGGGAATACCGAACTCCCCCTGGATCTCCTCGCCCGTCCGCACCAGATGCTGCGCCCGGCGGCAGATCTTGTCATAGATTTTCTCGCAGCAGCGCTTGGGATCCTCACTGACGCAGTCCAGCAGGGAGATACCCATGGTGATGGTGCGGATATCCAGATGGCGCTTATCGATCATGTCGATGGTATCAAAAATGTGATGTATACTCAGCATGGCTCCCCCTCTTACAGCTTGTGCATTGCGTCGAAGATGTCCTCCCGCTGGATACGCAGAGACAGATCACGGGTCTCGCCGTAGGCGGTGATGTCGGTCCGCAGCTGCTCGAAGGAGCCCTGGCACCCTGCCAGATCCACCACCATCATCATGGTAAAGCACCCCTCCATGATGGTCTGGCTGATCTCCAGCACGTTGACCCCATGCTGGGCCAGTGTGCCGCACACACCGGCAATGATGCCCACCTGATCTTTTCCTACCACGGTCACGATGGCTTTCATATTTTTCCACTCCGTTCTGTAATTCTTCCGTCAGCTTGACATTTCTCTGTCCAGTGGACAGATATCTGACGCTTTCCTGACGCATTATTATACCGGATTTTTCCCGGACTGACAAGCGTTTTTCCCAAATTGGATGCTCTCCGTCACGACCGGTAAAGCCCCCCGGCCGGATGGACATCCGGCCGGGGGGCTGATTCGATTTTACGTCAATACGCCTGAACCGATATTTTACATCGGCAGCTTCCATTCCTCCTACACACCCAGCCGGGTCCAGAGTCGGTCATACAGACGCAGAGTCTCCGTGGGGAGATTCTCATAGATCTCGCAGCGGTGGAGCACCTCCTCCGAGGGGGCCATGACCTCGTAGATCTCCGGGTCCAGCGGCTCCTCGTTGACCTCCTCATAGTAGGCCGGGTACTCCTCCAGCGCCTCGCCGTTGGGGGAGGCGTACCAGATGTAGTCCATGTTGGCCAGATTGGCCTTTGTAGATGCGATGAAGTTGATCCACTCCTCCGCCTCGGACATATGCTGGCTGCTCTTCAGGACGCACATGGCATCCACGAACCAGTTGCTGCCCTCCTCCGGGATGACGAAGGCCAGGTCCTCGTTATTCTCCAGCATGGTCAGGTAGTCGCCGGCGTAATACATAGCCACGGCGGCATTGCCGCCCTCCATCTTCTGGAACACCTCGTCCATGACGAAGGCCTGATACACGCCGCTGTCCTTGGCCTGCTTCAGCAGGGCAAAGGCCTCCTCCAGCTGGCTCTCGTCGGTGGTATTGATGCTGTATCCCAGATACAGCAGGGCCGCCGCCAGAGCGTCACGGGAGTTGTTGATCATCAGCACCTGTCCGGCGTACTGGGGGTCGAACATGGCGCTCCAGCTGGTGATGGGCTGAGAGACCATGGTGGTGTTGTAGATGATGCCCAGCGTACCCCAGGTGTAGGGGACGGTGTACCGGTTCTCCGGATCGTAGCTGAGGTTCTTATAGGTATCGGCAATGAGGTCAAAGTTGGGGATGTGGCTGTAATCCAGCTCCGCCAGCATATCCTCGTCAATGAGCCGGGCGATCATATAGTCCGAGGGGACGATGACATCGAAGTCGGCGCCTCCCATTTTGATGAGGGAGTACAGGGCCTCGTTGCTCTCCGCCGTCTGGTAGTTGACCCGGATGCCGGTCTCCTCCTCAAACTGGGTGATGAGGCTCTCGTCGATATACTCGCCCCAGGAGCACACGTTCACCACCCGGTCGGACCGGGCGGAGCGGCCGGTGACGATCAGCGTCACCACCAGCACGCAGGCTGCCAGTCCCGCCCCCACACGGCGCAGGGTCTTATGGAGCTTGCTGCGGTTGGGGTGGGGGGCCGCTGGGGCGGTGTGGTGCTCCGCCTTCAGGCGGTGGTCGGCACGGCTCTCCCGCAGGTTCACGACGGCCAGCAGCACCAGCACCGTCACGAACAGCAGGGTGGAGATGGCGTTGATCTCCGGGCTGACCCGCTTCTTGGTCATGCCGTAGATGGTCATGGCCAGCGTGGAGGAGCTGGTACCGGCGGTGAAGTAGCTGATGATAAAGTCATCCACAGACATGGTGAAGGCCGTCAGAGCGCCGGAGACGATGCCGGGCCTGATCTCCGGGATCACCACACGCCAGAAGGCCTGCATCCACGTGCAGCCCAGATCCTGCGCCGCATCGATGAGGTTGCGGTCCATCTGGCGCAGCTTGGGTCCCACGGACAGGATCACATAGGGGATATTGAAGCAGATATGGGCCAGCAGCAGCGTGCCGAAGCCCATGGTCAGGCGCTCCGGCAGCACCACCAGCGACTGCCACGAATTCATCCACCCGGCGAAGGCGCCCCAGCCGTTGAAGAACACCACGAACAGCAGGCACAGGCTGACGCCGGTGACGATATCCGCATTCATCATGGGGATGTTGTTGACGGCGTTCACCACCGCACGACGGCGGCGGCTCATGGCGTACAGGCCGATGGCGGCGAAGGTGCCGGCGATGGACGCCACGATGGTGGACAGCAGCGACACCAGCAGCGTGGTATAGACGCTGTTCATAATGAGCCGGTTGGAGAGAAGGGACTCGTACCACTTCAGGGAGAAGCCCTTCCACACGCTGGAGCTGGTGCCGGCGTTGAAGGAAAAGACGATCAGGATGATGATGGGGGCATAGAGAAACAGGAACACCAGCGCCATCAGCAGCCGGTCGCCAAAGCGATTCTGGGTGCGGCTCATAGCTTCACCGCCTGTTCCTCGCCCTCACCGAAGCGATTCATCACCAGCATACACACCAGCACAATGATCATCATCACCAGCGAAATGGCGGCGCCCAGCTGGGGGTTGTAGGCACCCCCCAGAAACTGCCGCTCAATGAGGTCGCCCAGCAGCAGCTCCGTGCCGCCGCCCAGCATCCGGCTGATGGCGAAGGTGGACACCGACGGCACGAACACCATGGTGATGCCCGACACCACGCCCGGCAGGGACAGGGGCAGGATCACCCGGCGGAACACCGTCAGGCTGCCGGCCCCCAGATCACGGGCGGCCTCCAGCAGGGAGTGATCCAGCTTGATGATGACGGAATAGATGGGCAGGATCATGAAGGGCAGATAGTTATACACCATGCCCAGCACCACAGCCCCCTGGGTATTCATCATGGAGAAATACTCCAAGTTGGTGCCGAAGATGTGATTATAGAGGCTGATGAGGCCGATCTTCTGGAACAGCTGGTTCAAAAGGCCGTTGTTTTCCAGAATGGTCATCCACGAATAGGTCCGCAGCAGGAAGTTCATCCACATGGGCAGCATAATGAGCACCATGGCCGTCCGCTGAAAGGAGGCGCCCTCCCGGCTCATGAGATAGGACACCGGGTAGCCGATCAGCAGACAGATCACCGTGGCGATGATGGCCAGCTTGAAGGACCGGAGGAACACCTCCGTATAGCCCCCCATCTGCACGAAGTTATCCAGCGTAAAGCCGCCGTCGGCGGAGGAAAAGGCATAGGCCACCATAATGACAATGGGGGCCACCACGAAGATCGCCATCCACACCTCGTAGGGTACGGCGAACCGGGAGAGCTTATTCTTCATCCCCGCTCTCCTCCTCGTCCGTCTCCAGAGAGGCGTCCGCCAGCTCCTCATACTCCTCGGAGTAGGAGCTGTAATCTCCGAACTGGCCGGAGTATTCGCTCTTTTTCATGATGTGGAAGCCGTCGGGATCGATCTTCACGCCGATGCGGGCGCCCTCCGGGGAGTGATCCGTGGTCTGAATGAGCCACTTGAAGCCCCGGAAGTCCACAATGATATCGTACTGCATCCCCTTGAAGGTGACGCTGGTGACGGTGCCTACCAGCTGCCCCTGCTCCACGGGGACGATGTCGATATCCTCCGGACGGATGACCACGTCCACCGGCTCGTTGGGTGCGAAGCCGCCGTCCACGCAGGGGAACTCCCGGCCGTACATCTTCACTACCTTGTCCCGGACCATGACGCCGTTCAAAATATTGCTCTCACCGATAAAATCCGCCACGAAGGCGTTCTTCGGCTCGTTGTAGATATCCTCCGGGGTGCCGATCTGCTGGATACGGCCCTTGTCCATCACCACCACGGTGTCGGACATGGTCAGGGCCTCCTCCTGATCGTGGGTAACGTAGACAAAGGTAATGCCCATCTGCTGCTGGATCCGTTTCAGCTCGATCTGCATATCCTTCCGCAGGCGCAGGTCCAAGGCACCCAGCGGCTCGTCCAACAGCAGCACCTTGGGCCGGTTCACCAGCGCACGGGCAATGGCCACACGCTGCTGCTGGCCGCCGGAGAGCTGATGGATCCTCCGGTGCTCAAAGCCCTTCAGGCTCACCACGCCCAGCATCTCTGTCACCCGCTGCTCGATCTCGTCGGCAGGCACCTTGGCGATCCGCAAGCCAAAGGCGATGTTTTCAAAGACATCCAGATGGGGAAACAGGGCGTACTTCTGAAAGACGGTGTTGATCTGCCGCTTATGCGGCGGAACATCATTGATCCTCACACCGTCAAAGGTGACGTCTCCCGACGTGGGCGTCGTGAAGCCGCCAATGATCCGCAGCGTCGTGGTCTTGCCACAGCCGCTGGGGCCAAGCAGTGTGAGGAATTCGGAATCGTTGATATACAGATTGATGTGATCGAGAACCAGCTCGTCGTCAAACGCCATGCAGAGGTCCCGCAGGCGAATCAACTCTTTGGACATTTATCCTCCCCCGTTCGTTAAATAATATCTACCTCTTTTCTCTGTTCAAAGGGAGGCCTTGCGGACAGGCCTGATATCTCTCGTTGAAATTTGGCAGATTCACTATATATAAAAAGCAGGGAAATGTCAATGTATATTTTCCCCTGTTTAAGGAAAATTCTGCACGGTGGAGAATTTTACTCGTTTTTGCCGGAGATTTCCGGGGAATGGCAGAAAAAAGCCCCGGCTGCACCGGGCAGCCGGGGCGGCGGTCAGCCGAAGTATTTCTCCCGGAAGGGGACGCTCTCCACCTGAAAGCTGCGGCCCCGGAGGTAATTCAGCAGGTCGGCGTCCGTGGGGAAGTCGAAGGTCAGGCGGTAGGAATACAGGGCCTGCCGGGTCTCGCCGTAGCGGCGGTTCACCTGCCCGTCGCCGTACTTGCCGTCCCCCAGCAGGGGGCAGCCCAAGTCCGCCATGGTGGCCCTGATCTGGTGGGTGCGGCCCGTCAGCAGCTCCACCTCCAGCAGGGACAGCTCCCCACGGGTCTCCAGCGTCCGGTAGCGGGTAACGGCGGTCTTGCCGCCGGGAACGGGCCTGTGGTATACGGCCACCTGCTTTTTCTTCTCATCCTTCAGCAGGAAGCAGGATACCTCCCCCTGCGGCGGCCGGGGCGTCCCCACGGTGATGCAGAGGTAGCGCTTGTCGATCTCACGATCCCGGATCTTCTGGTTGATGATCCGCAGGGTCTCGGCGTTTTTGGCGGCGATGACGATGCCGCCGGTGTTGCGGTCGATGCGGTTGCACAGCGCCGGGGTGAAGGCGTTCTCCCACCGGGGGTTCCACTCCCGCTTCTGGTAGAGGTATGCCTGAATGTGGTTGATGAGGGTGTTGACCTTCTCCGTCTCGTCGGCGTGGACCACCAGACCGGGGCGCTTGTTCAGCAGCATCAGATTCTCGTCCTCGTAGACGATATCCAGGCTGGGGCGGAACAGGGTGAGGAACAGATTATCCTCCCTGGGCTTGTCAAAGAACTCGTCGTTGATGTATAATTGCAGCACGTCCCCCTCCCGCAGACGCTGATCCCGCTGGGCCCGGCCTCCGTTGACCTTGATGCGCTTGAGGCGGATATACTTTTGCAGCAGGGCCGGCGGCAGCAGCGGCAGAGCCTTGGAGACGAAGCGATCCACCCGCTGTCCGGCGTCATTTTTCCCGATGGTCAGCTCCCGCATGGCGTGTTTCCTCCTTTGATGGATGCTGTTTAAGGCTATTGTACCTGATTTTCGGAAATTGTCAAAATATTTCGCAGAAAATGTTTGACAAGCAGGGTGCAATCCTCTATAATACTATTCGTGTCATTAAGAGGTGTACTATGCGATTGAATGTAAACCGACTGCTGCATACCCCCGACGCCAGTCAGGAGGTCCGGTTCGAGATGGATCTGTCTCAGCTGGATTTCGGCGGCGCTGCGCCCATTATCCGTCCGGTCACTGTGGAAGGCCGTCTTCGGAATCAGGCCGGGGTTCTGCTGTGCCAGCTGGAGATGCATACGACGCTGCACTGCGTGTGTGACCGGTGCATGGAGGAATTCGATGCGCCCAAGTCCGTTTCTTACTCGTGCGTTCTGGCCGAGGAGAAGCAGGAGGAGGACAGCGACGAGATCATCCTGCTGGAGCACGACGAGGTGGATCTGGCGGAACTGGCCAGAGATGCGTTCATTCTCGACATGGACACGAAAACTCTTTGCTCCGAGGACTGTAAGGGTCTTTGCCCCGGCTGCGGCGTGAACCTCAACCGGGAGCCCTGCCGCTGCAAAAAGCAGGTGGATCCGAGGCTTGCCAAGCTGGCCAGTCTCCTGCAGGAGAAGGAGTAAAGCGCTTCTCTATACTATCAATTACTGCTCAGGCAGTTAAGACCAAGGAGGTGTCAACATGGCAGTACCCAAGGGAAAAGTATCCAAGCAAAGACGCAACAAGAGACGCAGCTCCGTGTGGAAGCTGGCGACTCCCGGTCTGGTGGCTTGCACCAAGTGCGGTGCGCTGCATCTGCCTCACAGAATGTGCCCGGAGTGCGGTACCTACAATGGCCGTGAGGTCAAGCAGGTCAAGTCCGTGGCCGCTGGCAAATAATGATCGTGTGTCCTTGACAGGCGGGAAGCGTGGCTTTCCGCCTGCTTTTCTTTTTGCAGGGAAGGTCTGTCTGTATGGTGCCTGCTTCGGCGGGATATCATGGTCGGTGCCGCAGCATGGGTGATGCCATGCCACAGCAGAAAATCGCTGCGGGGTGGTGGGAGGACACAGCTGCGAAAAGCCTGCCGCCATGCGCAAAGCGCAAGGCGCGAGCTTCATAACGAATCAAGCGCAGGGGAGACGAGCCGTCTCTCCCGCGCTTGATTTTACTCCATCTCATCCAGCGTCAGCCGGAAGCTGGGGAGGAAATGCTCCCGGAAATAGGTCAGCTCCGGCAGATGGAAATCGTCCAACGCCTGCTCTGTCTGCTCCGCCGCCCGGCGGAACTCCAGATTCCCGGCCTTCAGCTCCTCCAGACATTTGATGTGGGCAGACAGCTTGTCCGCCGCCTTCACCAACTCCTCCACCTCCGGGTCTGTGGGGGTCAGGGCCTCGGCAAAGTCCGGCTGCAGCTCCGGCGGCAGCATCCCCACCAGCTTGCCGCAGGCGATGTGCTCCACCTGCTTGTAGGCATCCCGGATGGCGGGATTATAGTACTTGATGGGGGTAGGCAGATCCCCGGTGAGGATCTCGCTGGCGTCGTGGTACAGGGCCGCCACCGCCACCGTACCGGGGTCCACCTGACCGCCGAAGCAGCGGTTGCGGATCACCGCCAGCGCATGGGCCAGCACTGCCACCTGATGGCTGTGCTCCTGAATGTTCTCCGGCTGGCTGTTACGCATCAGCGCCCAGCGGGAGATGAACCGCATCCGGGACGTATAGGCAAAAAAGTGTTCCATGTTATGTCACCTCTCCCATCAGGATATCGTTTACTACGCCTGTGATCTTCACATGACGAACGGTGTTATGGTAATCCTCCTGTGTCTGCACCTCCACCGGCATATAGTTGGGGGCATGACCGGCGGCGCAGCCGTCCTTGCGCTGCTCGAAGAGCACGGGATAAGTCTGGCCTACGCAGCCCTGCAGATAGGCACGGTGCAGCTCCGCCGCCACCGCCGACGCACGGGCGGCACGCTCCTCCTTCACCGGGCCGGGGACCTGCTCCATCTCCGCCGCCCTGGTGCCGGGGCGGATGGAGTAGGGGAAGATGTGCATCTGGGCAAAGCCGCAGCGGCGCAGGAAGGCCAGCGTCTGGGAGAACTCCTCCTCCGTCTCGCCGGGGAAACCGCAGATCAGGTCCGTGGTGATGGCGGGCCGGAGGAAGTACTGCCGCAGCAGAGTCACGGACCGGAGGAACCGGGCGGTGTCATACCGGCGATTCATGCGCCGCAGGGTGGCGTCGCAGCCGGATTGCATGGACAGGTGGAACTGGGGGCAGAGGTTGGGGAGCCGGGCGGCCCGGCGGCAGAAATCCTCCGTCACGGTGCGGGGCTCCAGACTGCCCAGCCGCAGGCGCATCTCTCCCGCCGCCTGCGACACCGCCTCCAGCAGGTCGATGAGGCTGCGGCCGTCCTTGAGATCCTGTCCCCAAGAGGAGATCTCGATGCCGGTAAAGACCACCTCCCGGTAGCCCTCCCGCCGCAGCTGCTCCGTCTGGCGCACCGCCTCCTCCAGCGGCAGGGACCGCACCGGCCCCCGTGCATAGGGGATGATGCAGTAGGTGCAGAAGTTGGCGCAGCCGTCCTCCACCTTCAGCATGGCCCGTGTCCGGGCCGCCATGCCCCCGGCGGGCAGCACCTCGAAGGTGCGGCGGCGCAGGGCCTCATCCACCGCCACACGGCTGCGGTGATCCTCCGCCGCCTGCTCCAGCAGGGTCAGAAACTCCATCCGGTCGCCGGTGCCGCCGATGAGGTCGATGCCCAACTCCTGAGCCTCCGGGGTGTGGGTCTGCACATAGCAGCCGCAGGCAGCCACCACGGCCTGGGGATTGCGGCTCTTGGCCCTGCGGATCATCTGCCGGGATTTTTTATCGCTGACGGCGGTGACGGAGCAGGTGTTGATGATGTAGGCGTCCGCCGGGGACTCAAAGTCCACCAGCGTGTGGCCACGCTGCTGAAGCTCCTGCTCCATGGCCTGCGTCTCGTATTGGTTGACCTTGCAGCCGAGGGTGTAAATAGCAACTCGCATGGGGATTCTCCTTGCACTTTGCGGTTTTCTCCGATATAATAAGAATTTGTCTACATTATACGGTATCCGGCCGCCGGTGGCAAGAGGGTCTTTGCCCCTCCCCCCTGTCCGGCACCGGTTTTTCTGAAAAAATGGGAGGTCTGCGCTATGATCTATCTGGACCACGCCGCCACCACGCCCCTGCCTGAGGCTGTGGCGGATACCATGTACGATGTGCTGCGCCATCAGTTCGGCAATCCCTCCGCCCAGTATCCTCTGGGCCGGGAGGCCAAGGAGCTGGTGGAGGAGGCACGCCGCACCATCGCCGGGGCACTGGGGTGCCAGCCATCGGCCCTGCACTTCACCTCCTGCGGCACGGAGTCGGACAACTGGGCCATCCGGGCCGCCGCATGGCAGGGCCGCCACACGGGGCGGCACATCATTACCACTGCCGTGGAGCACAGCGCCGTGCTGGAGCCTTGCCGCCAGCTGGAACAGGAGGGGTATGAGGTCACCTACCTCAAGCCCGACCGCACGGGGCATATCTCCACCGGACAGGTGGCGGAGGCCCTGCGGGAGGACACGGTACTGGTGTCCGTGATGCTGGTGAACAACGAGACGGGGTGTCTCTTCCCCGTGGCGGATATCGCCCGACTGCTGAAGGAGCGGGGGAGCCGTGCGCTCCTCCACTGCGACGCCGTGCAGGGCTTTCTGAAGGTTCCCTGCGACCCGGCGGGGTGGGGCGTGGATCTGATGAGCCTGTCCGCCCACAAGATCGGCGGCCCCAAGGGCATCGGCGCTCTGTACGTCCGTCCGGACCTGCGGAACCTGCGGCCCCTGCTGGCCGGCGGCGGGCAGGAGGAGGGGCTGCGCTCCGGCACGGAGGCCACCGCCCAGATAGCGGGCTTTGCCAAGGCCGTGGTGCTGCGGCAGGAGGGGCTGGAGGAAAAGCTTGCCCACATGGCCCGCATCAAGGCCTACTGCCGGGAGCGGCTGCTGAGCATCCCCGGCGTGGTGCCGGTGGGCAGCGGCGAGGCCCCCCACATTCTGGCGGTGTCGCTGGTGGGCTATCCCAGTGCCAACGTCATCAACGATCTGGGCAGTCAGGGCATCTGCCTGTCCGCAGGCTCCGCCTGTCACCGGGGCAAGGCCAGCCGGGGCTATGCCGCTCTGGGGCTGGATAAAAGGACCGCCGCCGGGGTGCTGCGGCTCAGCTTCGGGCCGGAAACCACGGAGGGCGACATCGACGCCCTGTACGAGGCGCTGCTGCGCCACAAAAATACGAGATTTTCCATGCTGTGAGGGATACCATGCTGCAATGTCTGAAACGTGAACCGGGCTTTTACCGGTATCTGTGGGGTCTGACCGGCCCCATCGCCCTGCAAAACCTTATCACCTTTACACTGGGCCTGATGGACACGCTGATGGTCAGCTGGCTGGGCAACACCCAGATGGCCGCCGTCACCACCGCCAACGTGCCGGTGTTCCTGCTGATCTCCATCGTGTTCGGCGTGCAGAGCGGCCTGAGCATTTTGGTGAGCCAGTACTGGGGCAAGCGGGATATGGAGCACATCAGCCGTGCCATCGGCGTGGCGGCCATGCTGGGTACCGGCCTGACGGTGGTGCTGGCGGCGGTGCTGTACCTGTGGCCGGTGGAGATCATGGATCTGCTGTCCAACAACCATGAGCTGTCGGTGCTGGGTGCGCCGTATCTGAAGCTCATCGGCATCTCCTATGTGTTCAATATGCTCTCGTCCCTGTATGTCAGCGCCCGGCGCAGCGCCGAGGACGCCGGCTTCGGCATGAAGCTGTTCGCCATGTCTACGGTGCTGAACACGGGGCTGAACTACCTGCTGATCTTCGGCAAGTGCGGCCTGCCTGCGCTGGGCATTCAGGGTGCCGCCGTGGCTACCCTGCTGGCCCGCATCACAGAGTTCGCCGTGTGCAGCTTCTGTGCCGTCCGCAGCAGGCTCCTGCCCATCCAGTGGCGGGCCTTCTTCCGCCCCGGCTGGGAAATGCTCCGGCGGTTCGTGAAGTACTCCTCCCCCGTGATCCTCAATGAGACGGCATGGGGCCTCGGCAACAGTATGCTGACGGTGATCCTGGGCTACACCGACAACTCCGTGGAGATGCTGGCGGCCAACGCCGTGATGGGCAACCTCAACCGCCTGTTCCTGGTGGTGTGCTTCGGTCTGGGTGCCGCCACCGCCGTGATAATCGGCAAATCCATCGGTGAGGGCCGCAGCCATCAGGAGGTCATGGATCTGAGCCGGACGCTGTTGGTGTTCACGGCGCTGGTGGGTGTGGGGCTGACGGCCCTGTCTCTGCTGCTGGTGCCGACGCTGTTCGTGCCGGTGGTGTTCCCGCTGTTCAAGCTCTACGGCGAGTCCGCCGCCATCGCCACGGCGCTGGCGGTAACGGGCTTTCTGTCCATCCCCCTCCACGCCTACTCTATCTCCGCCATCACCGGCGTGCTGCGGGCGGGCGGCGATGTGTTCTGGTCCACCCTGCTGGACGTGGGGCCCCAGTGGTGCATGGCCCTGCCCCTGACGGCGCTGCTGGCGCTGGTGCTGAAGGCGGACTACTGGTGGATCGCCGCCGCCATCCAGTCGGAGAGCCTGCTGAAGGTGCCGCTGTGCGCCCTGCGTATCCGCACGGGACAGTGGATCCACGACGTCACCGTCCGAAAGGAGCGTGGGCAATGAGCCTGTTCGTCTGCCCCATCTGCGGGGCGGCGCTGGAGCGGGAGCCGGGGCGTTACTGCTGTCCGGCGGGCCACAGCTATGACGTGGCCCGTGAGGGCTACACCCATCTGCTGCCCGCCAACCGCAAGCATTCCAAAATGCCCGGCGACGACAAGGGCATGGCCGCCGCCCGCAGTGTCTTTCTCAGCAAGGACTACTACGCCGCCCTGCGGGATGCCCTGTGCCGTCTGGCACTGGACTATGCCCCGGAGCATCCGGCGGTGCTGGACACCGGCTGCGGCGAGGGATACTACACCAGCGCCGTCTACCGGGCGCTGCGGGACGCCGGGAAGGCCCCCTGCATGGCGGGGACGGACATCTCCAAGGCCATCCTCCGCCGGGCCGCCAAGCGGGAAAAGGACGTGGAGTTCGCCGTGGCCTCCTCCTATCACCTGCCGGTGGCGGACCGGTCCATCGACCTGCTGCTCAACTGCTTCTCCCCGCTGGCGCTGGAGGAATTTCGGCGGGCGCTCCGGCCCGGCGGCACGTTTCTCTATGTGGTGCCGTCGGAAAAGCACCTGTGGGAGCTGAAGCAGGTGCTCTATGACCACCCCTATCCCAACGAGGTGAAGGAGACTCCCTACGAGGGCTTCTCCTACGCCGAGATCCGCCATGTGGAGGACCGCATCCGGGTGCTGGGGCAGGAGGACATCCACGCCCTGTTCCAGATGACCCCCTACTACTGGAAAACTCCCAAGTCCGGCTGTCAGCGGCTGGCGGCGCTGGAGGAGCTGGCGGTCACCATCAGCTTCGATATCCATGTCTTTCGCCGGGAGGCGTGAGGCTGCCGAAAATTTTCCTGCCGATGGGCGCTGCATAGCAGCGCCCACTTTTTGTGAAATTCTCCATTTTTTCTTGACATATTGCAGTCTATATTATACATTATAGTCACAATTTGTCGTCATCTGGTGTAAAGAAGGAGGTATCCCATGAACCGTTTGTTCCGCCGCCTATCACTTCTTCTGTGCGTCCTGCTGCTGCTGATAACGGCTCTCAGCGGCTGCGGTACATCCCCTGCCGCTCCCTCCGGCCCCTCCACGCCCCAGACTCCCACGGCGGAGGACGAGGCCCTGCGCCGTGGGGCCTTCCAGCCGGTCATCACCTGTGAAATGGCCGGGGAGGCGGAGACCCTGACGGAGGAACAGCAGCAGGCCATCCTCTCCTATACCACCATGCTTTGTACCGCTCTGGCCCGGCCCGATGATCCTCTGCCGGAGGAGCCCTATACCACGGACACCCTGCGTCAGGAGGCACTGACCCGTGGTTTCCTGTGGTCCAGCTATATCTGGGGGGAGCAGCGGGTACAGGTGTATCCCATGAACCCTATTTACCGCAGCGAGGATGCGGTGGAGGTGTGGGCCTCTCTCCGGGTGGAGGCCAATTATTCCAGCGACCTCACCCAGACCACCGGCGATACCTTCGGCTACGGCTCTCTGCACCATCTGACCCTGAACCGTACCGCCCAAGGCTGGCAGGTGGTGGGCGACGACTGCGAGGAGTCCGATCTGTGCGGCTATCTCAGTGGCTGCGGCACCGCCTCCCTCCCGTCGGAGGACATCCTCGCCGGCATCCAGAATTATCTGGACCTGCGGGCCGCCGTCATGGCCGGGCGAACCCCCGCTGCCCCGGATCGCTGCACCGCTCCCCTGCGGGAGGATGCACAGGCTCTGGCGGAGGCCGCCGTGGACGAGTACGCCGTCATATACGATGTACAGTGCCGCCCCGCCTACTTTGCCCCCATGCAGCAGAGCGGCGAGACGGTGCAGGTGACCCTTCGGGAGATCCTACGGGTGGATCACCTACGGCAGGGCGTCATCGCCGCCACACGGACCTCCGTGGATCATACCCTGACCCTCCGGCGGCAGGCGGACGGCTGGTGGCAGGTCTGCGGCGACAGCTATGAGGCGCTGGGACACACCTGCGCCGTCACGCCCTGATGGGCAGCTTTTTCAGGATATAGCTTTAGGAAAAAACAGGCAGACGCATGGCGTCTGCCTGTTTTTGTTGGCTGCACCGTGTCATGGGGCCTTATGCTCGCTGGCGCTCCTTCATTCGTCTCCAGTTGATGAAGCCGTACAGGTCGTTCACCAAAAAAGCCACGAAGCAAACGACCACCGAGAGATACCGGGTGTCGGCAAGGCTGGCCAGCACCCACAGTGCGATCAGCACGATATCGTTGCTGGCATAGGCCAGCGCAAAATAGGCACTTCTGCGGAAGGTCAGATACACCGCCAGAAAGCTGGTGGTAACGGAGAGGATACTGGGAAGGAGGTTGGCCGTGTGGAACATCTTCAATATCCAGTAGAACACCCCCGTGGCCACCACCGCCGCAAGGCACATGAGCACGATCTCTTTTTTGCCGATGGTATTCACCTTGACCTCCGACCTCCTCCCGTTGTAGGGGTTTTTCAGCCATGAGATCAGGGCAAACACCGCCATCGGCATGGTCATGCCCAGATAGGTGATCATCTCGCCGTAGTAGGCAAAGGTATAGGAGATGATGCCATACAGCAGGCTAAAGAGCACCATCAGCACCTGTCCGATGGGGTTTCCCTTGGCGTTGAAGATAAGCGACGTGACGCCTATCAGCGAGGCGGCCAGCGTCAGATAATTCTCCCGGTCAAAGGCGCAGAAGGATCCGACGATGAACACCACCGACAGGCCCCACAGGAGCCTCTCGGCTCCGGAAAAGTATTGAAGCAGCTTTCTCCGCATAAGATCCACCTCCAAAAAAACAGCACCCGCATACACATCTTCTGAGACCTGACGATGTGCAAACGAATGCTTTCCCATCTACTACTCGGTAGCAATATCCGTATTCTATTGATGTGAGTATTTTACCATGAAAGCTCCGGAGATACAAGCCCCTGTTTTTATATGTGGCAGGGCGGCGCAGAGTTTTTCTACGCCGCCCTGTGGGTTTTATGGTTTTCTCATGGGGTGTGTGGGCTTCCCTGCCCCGTTACCGCAGCGCCACACCCTCCGGCGTGAAGCGCAGGCTGCTCTCATAGCAGGCCCGCACGGCCCGGACAAAGGCCTCCACGTCCCGGCTGCCCATGGTCTCGAAGCAGGAGTGCATGGCCAGCTGGGCCATGCCGATGTCCACCGTGGGGATGGGCAGCTTGGTGTCGGCGATGTTCCCCAGCGTGGACCCGCCCATCTGATCGGGACGGTTGGCGTAGTGCTGCACCGGCACCTCTGCCCGGCGGCAGAGCTCCGTAAACACGGCGGTGGACACGCCGTCCGTGGCGTAGCGGGGGGAGTGCTTCACCACCACGCCGCCGTTGAGCACCGGGGCCTCGTTGGTGTCCGCCAGCTCCGGGTGGTTGGGATGGCGGGCATGGCCGTTGTCACAGGAGAGCATCATGCTGTCCGCCAGCAGCGCCCGGTGGTCGGCGGCGGAGAGGCCCAGCGCCTCCGAGATGGCCGCCAGCGTCTCCGGCAGGAATACAGAGGCCGCCCCCTGCTTGGTCTCGGAGCCGATCTCCTCGTTGTCAAACACGCACAGCACCGGCACCATATCCCGCTCCTGCGCCGTCAGGAAGCCCTCGGCGCAGGCGAACACACAGGCCAGATCGTCCAGCCGGGGGGCCGACACGAACTCGCCCTCCGGCCCCCAGACGGTCCCCGGCTGGTTGTTGTACAGCACCAGATCCCCGGCTGCCACGTCCTCCGGGGCGCAGTCCGCCGTTCTGGCCACCTCCCGATAGAAGCTGCCGCTGCCGGTTCCTGCGGCGTACAGGGCCACCAGATCACGGGCCGGGTCGTACTTGACCCCGCTGTTGGTCTCCCGGTTCAGGTGGATGGCCACACGGGGGATCAGGGCCACATCCCGCTTCAGATCCACCAGACGGGCCTCCAGTCCGCCCTCCCGGCGGACCAGTACCCGGCCCGCCACGCTGAGGGGCCGATCCAGCCAGCTGTCATTGATCATGCCGCCGTAGCGCTCGGCGGACAGGCGGATATACTCCCCCGTCAGCTCCGCATGATCCCGCAGACGGAAGCAGGGGGAGTCGGAATGGCTGGCGGTCAGCAGGAAGCCGGCAGGGGCCTCCTGCGGGAGGCGGAAGGCCATCATAGAGGAGCCGTTCTTGGTGGTAAAGTACTTCCCCCCTGCTGTCAGCTGCCACCGGCCAGGCCGCAGCTCCGTGTAGCCCTCCCGCAGCAGACGCTGGCGCAGCTCCTCCACGGCGTGGAAGCAGTCGGGGCTGCGCTGGATGTATTGCAGCATTGCAGAGATCATCTTATTCTTCCTTTCTCATCATGGGTGGCTGCTCTCCCGGAGAGCAGCGTATGGCATGAAAAAGGGTGCGCTGCCGGAAGCAGCACACCCTTTCGTACGGTGTGGTTCAGTGCAGAAGCAGCGTCAGCAGCCAGATACACAGGCCAAGACCGCCCAGAAACGCCAGTGCGATCAGCAGGGACGCCTTCATGGTACCCAGCAGGAACGCCCATCGGTCACCTCGGGACAAGGGCGGCACATAGTCGCCGTCGGACGGCTCCTGCCGCTTCTTCCGGGAGGCTCCCTCTTTATGACCGAACAGGGGCGACCGGTCCAGACCGGACATATCCGCTATCGTCCGGCCGTCGTCCTCCCACTCCTTGTGCTGGTCGCTCATGCCTCGTCGTACAGATGGCAGACCACATAGTGGCCCGGCTCGATCTCACGCTGCTGAGGCACCTCGGTCTTGCACTTCTCCATGCAGTTGGCGCAGCGGGTATGGAACTTGCAGCCAGCCGGCGGATTCGCCGGGGAGGGAATGGAGCCCTCCAGCACGATACGATCCATCTTCACCGTGGGATCCGGCACCGGGATGGCAGAGAACAGGGCCTTGGTGTAGGGGTGCAGCGGATTGCGGAAGATGTCCTCCGTAGCGCCGTACTCCACCAGATTGCCCAGATACATGACGCCCACCGTGTCGGAGATGTATTCCACCACGGACAAATCGTGGGAGATGAAGAGATACGTCAGGTTGTACTTCTTCTGCAAATTTTTCAGCAGGTTGATGATCTGTGCCTGAATGGACACGTCCAGAGCCGACACAGGCTCGTCGCAGACGATGAACTCCGGGTTCAGAGCCAGCGCACGGGCGATACAGATACGCTGCCGCTGGCCGCCGGAAAACTCGTGGGGATAGCGATCCTTGTGGAAGGGCTGCAGGCCGCAGTTGTCCATGACCTGATCGATGTAATCATCGAATTCCTCCTTGCTCACCAGACCGTGCTCACGCACCGCCTCACCGATGATCTCGCCCACGGGCATACGGGGCTGCAGAGAGGAGAAGGGATCCTGGAAGATGATCTGCATCTTCGTGCGCATATCCCGCATTTCCTTGTCGGAGAGGGCGTACACGTCCTTGCCGTTGAACAGCACCTGACCGCCGGTCTTTTCGCCGGCCAGACGCAGGATGGTACGGCCGGTGGTGGTCTTGCCACAGCCGGACTCGCCCACCAGACCCATGGTAGTGCCGCGCTTGAGGTTAAAGGTGACGCCGTCCACGGCCTTCACATGGCCTACGGTCTTGCTGATCATACCGCCCTTGATGGGGAAGTGCTTCTTCAGATCCTTGACCTGCAGAATGTACTGGGGATCATACTCCACCGGCGTTTCAACGACTTTCTTCTCGTGTGCCATGGTTATTCACCCACCTTTCCGTCAAAGTAACGATAGCAGCTGACCATATGAGTGGGGGAGAGCTGGATCATATGGGGATACTCGCCGCAGCACTTCTCCACCTGCATCTCACAGCGATCCTTGAAGTAGCAGTAGTCCGGCATATTGATGGGGTTAGGCACCTTGCCGGGAATGGAGTACAGCTTATCCACCTTCTTGCCCACCACGGGCTTAGAGGCCATCAGGCCGATGGTGTAGGGATGGGCGGGATTGGCGAAGATCTCCTCCACCGTACCCTTCTCCACCACACGACCGGCATACATGACCACCACGTAATCCGCCATCTCTGCGATAACACCCAAGTCGTGGGTGATGAGCATGATGGAGGAATTGATCTTGTTCTTCAGGTTCCGCAGCAGATCCAGAATCTGTGCCTGAATGGTCACGTCCAGAGCCGTAGTGGGCTCGTCAGCGATGATCAGCTTGGGGTTGCAGGACAGGGCCATGGCGATCATGACACGCTGGCGCATACCGCCGGACAGCTCGTGGGGGAACATATTGTACACGCCCTCGCAGTTGGCGATACCGGCCATCTCCAGCAGGTGGATGGAGCGTTCCTTGATCTCCTCCTTGCTCTTGCCCTCGCCGTCGTGGAGGGCAATGACCTCGTCCAGCTGAGCGCCGATGCGGAACACCGGGTTCAGGCTGGTCATGGGCTCCTGAAAGATCATGGACATATAGTTGCCCCGCAGATTCTGCATCCGCTCCGTGGGGGTCTTGGTGATGTCGTAGCACTTGCCGTTGCCGAGGTTCAGACGAATTTCGCCGTCCACGATCTGGCCCTGCGGCCGCTGCAGCAGCTGCATGATGGAGAGGCTGGTAACGGACTTACCGCAGCCGGACTCGCCCACCACGCCCACGGTCTTGCCGATGGGGACGTCGAAGGAGACGCCGTCCACAGCACGGACGGTACCCACATCCGAGAAGAAGTAGGTATGCAGATTCTCGATCTCCAGTGCGTTGTTGGGATCCTTCATCTGAGTCAGATACTCGGACTCCGGCACATTCTTGCGCTTATGGCGCTTTTCCAGCTGATCTGTGATGCGGCGGTTCTCACGGGAGATACGCCGGGATTCCTTAGCGGACAGATAGCCGGTCTCATTCTTCTTAGACATACAGGCTCCTCCTTTCTCAGCGCTTCATCTTCGGGTCGAACGCATCCCGCAGACCGTCGCCGGCCAGATTGAAGGCCAGAACCGTCAGCAGAAGCAGCAGACCGGCGGGGATCCACACCCACCAGTAGTTGGTCAGCACGTGGGTGTTGTTCACGTCGCTGATGATGTTGCCCCAGGAAGCGAAGGGGAACTTCACGCCCAGACCAAGGAAGGACAGGGTGGCCTCGGTGATGATCACGGAACCCAAGCCCATGGTGCAGTTGACGATCAGCTGAGGAATGACGTTGGGGATCAGGTGCTTGAAGATCCGGCGGGAGACGCTGATACCGCAGGCCTCGGTGGCCGTCATGAACTCCTGCTCACGCAGGGACAGGATCTGTCCACGGACCAGACGGGCGATACCGGCCCAGCCCAGGAAGCCCAGAATCAGCATCAGGTATATCATTCGCAGCCAGCCATCCACACGCTGAGCGTCCATGGCGGCGCCCAGAATGATGATGATGGGCATGGAGGGGATGCAGTAGAAGATATCCACCACACGCATGATGAGGTTATCCACCCAGCCGCCGAAATAACCGGCAATGCCGCCGAAGATCACGCCGATGACGGTCTCAATGACGATGACGATGAAGCCGATCATCAGGGACACACGGCCGCCGTACATCAGGCGGGTCAGCATATCCATGCCGTAGCCGTCGGTACCCATCAGGTGCTCCTTGCTGGGAGCGGAATACTTATCGTACTGACGGCTGGTCTGCTCCTGCAGAACGGACCAGCTGTTGGTGGCAGCGTCGAAGGAGATATCATACTCCGCCGTAGCGCTCTGGGGCGTGTCATCAGGCATCTGACTGTCGTCGGGGGTGATGGCGCTGCTGGTACCCTCCTCATCGGTGGCGGGCTCCTCATCCACGATGAGGGACTCGTCGGTGTAGGTGAACTTTTCGCCGCCGGCGTTGATGGTGTCGATGAGCTTATCCTTGAAGTCACGGGACAGGAACACGTCTGGCATCAGAGCCTGCACCACGTAGGGGCTGACATAGGCCACCTCGGTGGCGCCGTCCATGACGCTGCCGCTTTCATCCACGGTGTAGGTCTTGCCGTCCGCCGTGAAGGTATCCGCACCGTCGGTGAGATAGGCCTTCAGGGCCTGATAGGTGAACTCGAAGGACAGGGTGGCGTCCGAAGCGGAGGGACTCACCACGCTCTTGTAGGCAAGACCCACCACCTGACCATTTACGGAGACGCTGTAAAAGTCCTCCGCCTCCTTGGTCAGGGTGAAGCGGTTGTCACGGTAGGTAAAGCCGTCCTTCTGCTGTTGGATGGCCAGCATAGCCTGCGCCTGAGCAGGCAGGCCGAACACGGAATCGTCCGCCGAAGAATAGCGGAACTCCGTATTCTTGATGACCGCCGCAAACTCCCGGCGGATGGTCTTATCGGCGTAGAAGAACTTATCCTGCTCATAGGGGGAGATCAGTCCGCCGATAAAGGAGAAAACAAACATGAACACGAGGATCGCCATACCGGTCACCGCCAGACGGTTCCGGAAGAAGCGCTTGGCCACCAGCATACCGGGGGACAGCACCTTCACACGGCGGTCGTCGTTCAGAGAATAGTGCTCCTCCGACGGCTTCTGGTCGGCGTGCTCGATCTCTTCATTCAAAGTATCCTTCAGATTCTCGTTATGATCTGCCATCGTTTATTTCCTCCTTTCTTAAGCGATACGTACACGGGGATCGACCACCGCATACAGGACGTCGGAGATCAGGTTGCCCAGCAGGGTCAGGATCGCCAAAAACGTCATATAGAACATGGAGAACGGGATATCGCCGCCCACCATGGCATTATACGAGGTCAAGCCGATGCCGGGGATGCCGAACAGGGTCTCGGTGATCAGAGCACCGGAGAACAGGCCCGGCAGGCTGCCGCCAATGATGGTGACCAGCGGGATCAGCGTGTTGCGGAAGGCGTGGTGATAGATGACCTTCCGCTCGGACAGGCCCTTGGCTCGTGCGGTACGGATGTAGTCGGCGTTCAGCACCTCCAGCATATTGGTGCGGGTATAGCGCATCAGGGAACCAACGCTGATGACCACCAGCGTCACGATGGGCAGCACCAGATGATGCGCCTTGTCCCAAAACTGACCGGCCGCAGACAGCTGCTGGTAGTTACGGCCGATGAGACCGTACAGGTCGAACCAGCCCAGCTTCACGGAAAAGACCAGCTTCAGCAGGGACGCAAAGAAGAACGTAGGCAGGGAGATACCGGCCAACGCAAAAACAGAGATGGCATAGTCCGTCCTGCTGTACTGCTTGGTGGCAGCCAGCACGCCCAAGGGGATGGCAATGATGATCTCCAGAATGAAGGCGATACCGCCCATGATGAAGGACAGCCACACCGTGTCGTTAAACTTCTGGAGCACCGGCACCGTGTATAGCCAGCTGTCACCGAAGTTGCCAGTGAACATCTCGCCCAGCCACGCAAAAAAGCCGGGAATGATCCCGCCGTTCATATGATACATCTCTTCCAGCTGGGCCAGCCACTCCTCATAGCTCTTGGAGCCGGGCGCCATGGCCTTCTGCTGTGCCATTCTCTCGATATAGGACGTCGGGAGACAGCGCATCAAGCCATAGATGATGAACGAAACAAAGAACAGGATCACAATGGAAATCAGTATTCTTTTCAAAACATATTTTCGCACAAATTCAACCTCCGTTCTGATGATACAACGGGCCGGCGCCGCTCAGGCGCCATGCCGCAAAGCCCACTGCACATCAGGCAGCGACCTGCCTATTTTTTGAAAGTCGCTTCCCGATATGCAGCCGGGGCGAACCGGTGACCGCAGTGGCCACCGGTTCGCCGGGTCTGCTCAGTCAGTCAGCAGGACCGACCGGATACCGTTATAAGCACGGAGCTTAGTTCAGCTCCATGTTCTCGATGCCGTTCAGCCAGCCGTAGAAGGTGGTGATATCGGGCAGCACGGTCTCCATCTTCACACGCTCGGTGCTGAAGATGATGGCGTTCTGACGCTGATAGACAGGCACCTCGGTAGCCCAGTCAACAATGGTGTCCAGGCAAGCCTTGTACAGGGTCTTACGATAGGACTGATCCAGAGACTTACGAGCCTCCAGGATCATGTTATCCAGCTCCTCGTCAGCGATGCAGTACATATAGCTGGAGTTACCCTGATCGGGACCACCCTGGGGGTTGAAGCCATTGCCCATGTCGCCGTTGAAGTCGGCAACGTCGGCGTAGTAGACCTGATACAAATCGGGATCCGGGGTGGCGCTCCAGGCGGCGCACCACATTTCTGCCTGACGGGCCCGGATGGCATCCCACAGAGCGCTGGAATCGGACAGGTCGGTGACCACGATATCCATACCGATCTCAGCCAGGGCCTTCTTAGCCTCGGTGACCATCATGAAGGAGGGGTGGTTGCCGGTACCGTCGGCGGGGATCTGAACCTCATACTGCATCTTGGCGCCCTCGGGAGCGGCAGTGATCTTGCCGTTCTCGACGGTGTAGCCGGCGGCCTCGAAGAAGCCCAGAGCAGCGGCCTTGGCGGCGGCATACTTGTCATCGGAGCTCATGCCGGAGGTGTAGATGGGCTTGCCATCGACATCCACGGAGAAGGCCACCTGATAGCCGGCGTCAGTGGGCTGAGGAGCAGCCCAGGAGGTGTTGGAGATGGGGTAGTTGATCACGGTGGCACGCTCGCCGTAGTAGGACTCGACGCTCAGCTCACGGTAAGCGGCAAACACAGTGGCCAGACCCTTACGCAGGTTCTTGGAGGCGTCGGAGCCGGGATCGCCGCCCACGTTCACGGCCACAGCGGAGATACCCATGTAGCCGTAGCCCAGGTTATCCACGGTGTTGACGGTGATCTTGTCGCCGTCCAGCTCGCCGTTGCTGTTCTGCTGCTGGATAGCGTCCACGGTGTCGGCGCTGAAGGAAGGATCGGTGATATCAATGGTGCCGGTGACGACGCCGTTGAGCTTATCGGTCTCCTGAGACTCCAGGAAGTTGACGTACTTGATCTTGGGAGCGCCCAGATAGTAAGAATCGTTGGCCTCGAAGTTCACAGTACCGTTCTCGAACTTAACGAACTTGTAGGGGCCGGCGCCCATGGGCTGGGTGGTGACGGAACGGACGTGGGACAGATCGCCCTTGTCGAAGCCGAACTTGTTGTTGGCGTAATCGTACTTGTCCTTCTCACCATAGTAGTGCATAGGAGCGATCACAACGCCCAGCTGATACACGGCGGTAGCGGAGACCTCGGTGAACACAACACGCATGCTGTAATCGCCGGTCTTCTGGATACCGGTGATGTTGGCAGCGGACTCACCGAAGGTGACAGCCTTGGTGGAGGTGGCGTACACATCCGCAGGCAGCAGATCGGACAGAGCGGAACCGGCAGTCTCAGCCTCCATGGCGGAGAAGTTCCAGTCATACTTGGCAGCAATGGCCAGGAAGAGATCCTTAGCGGTAGCATCGTCAGCCAGGCCATCGAAGCCCCAGCCGGCGGCAGCGGCCTTGACATCGCCCTCGGCAACGCCGGAGTTAGCGACCATGTAGTCCACGATCTCCTGAGCGAACTTCACACCACCGTCGTTGACGGCATCCCAGAAAGCCTTCTGAGTGGCCTCGTCAACCACGGAGAAATCGGTGCTGCCCTCGCCCAGCTTGCCCAGATACTTGGACATGGTGGACATACCGGAACGGTACTCGGCCATACCCTGAATGGGCTGAGCGTACAGGGTGCTGGCACCGTCATAGGTGGGGTCGCACAGAACGTACATGGAGAAGATGACGTCGTCGATGGTGATGGGCTCGCCATCGGAGAACTTCAGATCGTCACGCAGGGTGAAATCATAGTACACGGTGCCGTCGGGGTTCTCGGTGACGGTCATGTCGGCAGGACCATAGTAAGTATAGTCGGTGCCATTGTAGCTGCGGGTCTCGCCCTTGATGCCCTTCTCAACGATAGCGCCAGTACGGTCGCTAGTGAGCAGGCCGAGTGCGGTCATGGTGTAAACATCCTGATCGTAAGCAGTCTCTGCGAAGAAGGGGGAGAACTTGCTGCTGAACGGGGAATAACCCACGACCAGCGTGTCTTTTGCGCCGGAATTGCCGCCATCTTTCTTGCCGCATCCGACGACCAAGCTCAGGCACATCACAACGGAAAGCGCAAGAGCAAGGATACGAGTTGCTTTTTTCATTGGAATCCTCCTTAAATATATTTGAACAAAACGGATATCGCTATCCGGCGTTCACACACACAGAAAACATCAGTCCGCCGTCTCCTCCGGCGGCCCCTCCCATGGCAGGGTCTGCACATAGCGCCGCAGCAGCCATGCCCCGGCCAGAAGCGCTGCCTTCAGCAAAAGGCACAGCAGCAGCCCTGCCAGCCGTCCCGCCGTTCCGTGGACGATCATGCACAGCGCCGTCCCCAGCATTCCGGCCCCGGCGGCGCACATCACCAGCACGGCCCGTCCCGGCAGCGCCTGAACGGTGGCCTTGTAGACGTAGGCCCGCAGCGTCTCGCCGCCGGACGTCAGCCGCACCAGCGCCCAGACGACGCTGCCCACGGCTCCCACCTCCATGAGATAGGGCAGGATCTGGAACACACAGTGGGCCATGGTCTCGCCGGAGAAGCCTCCCGCCAGCACCAGCACCACCAGCACGATCCCCAGCGCCCACAGCCGCAGGAGCGCCTGCTTCCAGCCGTCCCCGGCAAAGTGGAAATGGCTGCCGTCATAGATATAGGCCCCGGTAAGATCCCGATGAAAATCGTTGAGATAGGCACGGCGGCCAGCCTGTTTTTTCTTCTTGTCAGCCATGCCTGCTCCTTCCGAGGGCCGCCTCCGGCAGCCGCTGAGATCATGGTACACACAGTAGGCGTACATTTATTGCCTTTCTGTGAACACCGATGTTTCTATGATTCTACCACAGTTCCGCCCGCATTTCAACACAAACATCAACTTTTTTGTCATTTTGCAGAATTTGTACCTCCGCCCCGGATTTTGTGGTAAATAGCAGATTTCCGAAGAAAAATTTCGGCAGAAGCAACAAAAATTCGCAGAAATATCCGTACATGAAAAAACCCTGATTCCCTCCGGCATCATTTTCCATGGCCGTCTGTCATCTTTCCTGCCAAATGACGTGCCGCTTCATCGACACTTCCGTCTCCCGCTTCCGTATCCATTTTCGGATACAACTGTCTACGCAAAGAGCGGCAGGAACTGCGTCAAAGGGGGAGAGCCGCCTTACGGCGGCTCTCCCCCTTTGCTATTCTTTCTTCCCCACCAGATCAGTCGATGGTCTTCATCTCAAAGGTTTCGCCGGTGGTGGTCTTCCAGACCATGGCCGTGATGACCTTATCATTTCCGTTCCGGTCCAGCACCGTGATTGACGCCTGCCGCTTACGGCGGGCGGAAAGATACAAAGCTTGTGTCGACGATATGCCCTTTGATTGCCCCCTCCGCCCGAGGGCGGAGGGGCTGCTATTTTGTTGGGGTGTTCTTGTATTTTGCCTCCGGAGCAATGACAGCACAAAAGCAACGGCACGGGGGTGAGCGGGCAAGGCAGAAAAAGGCGCTCTCCCCAGTGGGGAGAGCGCCTTTTATGCGGGAAATATTGAGATTTGGAACCTCTCGCACACGTGCGATACCGATCTTCTCGGCGGATTTTTTAGCGAATTGCCGTGAGGTTCGTTGCCTCCGCAACAGTTGCGCCCTTCTTCATGCACTTGGTTGTATCCGTGTTGTTGAACTTGTTGCCGGAGGACGTGATTTTCGTGTTGACATCAAATGCAGTCACACCGGAATAGCCAATATACGGCGCCTTGATATTATTGTCGCTGATGGTGTAGGTCACAGCAGCATTGGTCGCAGCATTGTGGAACCAAATTGCGTTGCCCGCATTGACATCCACTGTATTGCCGGTCACCACAAAGGACTTACCGTCGGTCAGCTGGATCGCTGCACGATCAGGCTCACTGGCGGTACTGACGATGGTGTTGTTGGTCACAACAAAATCAGCGGCAGCACGCTCCAAGTTGATTCCACGAGTATATCCGCTGAACGTATTGTTGTCCAGAGTAATCGTGCCGCCTGCGCCCTGGGACATAAACGCATACTGTGTACCGGCAGGCGCATGGAACGTACAGTTTTTGATGGTCATATTCACATCAAAGTTCTGATAGCTGTACAGATTGCCATTGAAAGTGCAGCGATCAAATTCATAGGTCGTGGGGTACAGCGTGCACTGATAGGTGGCGGAAGGCATATACTGGATCCCATCAAAAGTAATGTTTCTGCACTTGAGAGCCGTGTTGGCACTATCCTCAACGTTCCACCAGTTGTAGGGCAGTGCGAACGTACCGTTGACTGCGCTCAGATCAAGGGCGGCTGTGCTGTTGCCGCCAACAATATCGATCTCCGTGATGTGACGTCCCTCACCAAACCGGTTAGCTGCACGGCCAAAGGAGAACATACGGGTATCCGTCACCTTCTGGTTGCCATAAATCGTCCACGTGATCTTACCGCCGTCTGTAAAGAATGCATGGAACGCATCCTCGCTCAGCGGCTGTTCTGCAAGGCCGCTGTTGGCAACCAGCATCGCCTTGACCGCTTCATATGCATCCTGAATGGTGTCATAAGACTCCGCTACACCAGCCACGCCGCTGATGGTTACACCCTGCCGAAATTCATCCTTTCCGGCGTCCGCATCATACTGGTTGTTGAAGCTGTCGTTCTCCACGGTGTCCTGCGTGGCATAAACGGTGATGCCGATGCCGTCAATAGTAAGATTCTGATAATCATTGCCGGCGGTTTCCTTCATATGACCCTTGATGGTGAAAGCATCGCCCTGCTGACCGGCAGTCAGATGTCCCTCGGTCAGATCGATAGCGGCATCGTTGATGGTCCAATCAATAACCTCATTGAGTTTAGCATCGCCCTGAATACCGGTGATCTGAATCTTGTACTTCAGGGCCAGATTGCCGTTGTTCACCACACGCAGCTCCGGCAGGGTATAGGTGCAGCCCGGCTCCCACAGAACCTGCTCGCCCGCAGCAGCCTTGACCCAGTTCAGTGTCTTGCCCTCGGCGGAAACCCAACTGTCGCCCTCTTTCATCTCCAGAGCAACATCCAGCTTGCCGGCCTGGATCTTGTTGACACCCGTGCTTGCGGTGTCGGTAAACCATGCGAAGGTAGCGCCTACCAGCATGGCCAGGCACAGAACCATGGCCATGATGCTGCCCAGCAAGGCCCGTTTGGTACTCTTGCGGTTTGTCATAGTATCTTCCCCCTAATTTTTTTGCGTGTGCGTCGTGGCCGACGGCTTTGTGGGGGATGCGGGGAGTACGGATCCTCACGTCGGGGCTGCGCCCCTCCTCAGAATGACAACCTCTTTGACCCCTCTTTATCGTTTCTTAGAAACGATAAAAGCCCATGGGCTTTTCGTCGCACACTTGATAGTTGTATCATAGCACCGTACTTGACAGAATTCAAGCACTTTCTGCAAATTCCGGGGGGGTTTTACAGTTTACCGTCAGTGGGCAAAGGGCAAGCATGGTTTTGCCGGGCAGAAATACGCCATACTGCGGCAGGCTCCTTGACCGGACGGCCAAGCGGAAAGGGGCAAAAAGCGCAGAAAAAGCACGGCAGACGAGGCGTCTGCCGTGCTTATGCTTATTCGTCCGCTCCCTCCTGACGGGACAGAGCGGCGCAGAGATCTGTAAAGTAGCGGTAGAAGGGCAGCAGCTCCCGGAAGCTCTCCAGAATCTCCTGCGGCAGCTGGGGGCTGAAAATACGCTCATCCAGCGGGGCTTCCCATTGCAGGGAGAAGGATTTTTTCTGATACCACGGGCGCAGGAGGTCGGACACCTGTCCCTTGCTGCGGGCGTACTCCGGGCCGGTGAGCCGGAAGGTCTGCTGGCGGTCAAAGCGGCGCACCAGCTTCTCCAGCGGCTTGGGGTCGGCGTCGATGCGCTGGCGGTACAGGGCCATGAGGGCCGGGGCGGCACACCAGAAGCCCATGCCGTAGCTGTAATAGTCCGGGGCAATCTCAAAGTAGAAGGTGGGGCGGCCGGTCCAGTCCTGATCGCCGGTGCGGACACAGAGCCACAGGTGATCCTTATAGGGCCCCTGTCCGTGGAGACGGCGGGCATCCCGGTAGATGCGGCTGACCTTCAGTATCAGCGGTTCGTGGGGCAGCATGGCATGAAGGCCGTCGTAGAGCTGCTCCCCCAGCGCACGGGTGGGGGCCAGCAGGTGGGTCTGGTACTGCTCTTTATGCTCCTGAAACCAGCTGCGGTCGTTATTGAAGCGGATGCCCCAGAGAAAATCCACCGTCTGCTGGTCATAGCCTTGAAACATCATCATATCCTCGCTTTCCTGACGGAAGGGCAGCCGGAGCGACGGCTCCGGCTGTGGTTCTTTATCGCCGCTGATAGGCACGGATACCCAGCGCCAGCAGATCCATGGCACGCTCCAGATCCTGCTGCTTCAGGACGTAGGCAATGCGGATCTCGTTTTTGCCCTTGCCGGGAGTGCCGTAGAAGGGCTCGCCGGGGGCAAACATGACGGTATCGCCGTGATCCTCGAACTCCTCCAGCAGCCACTGCTGGAAGGTGTCGGCATCGTCTACCGGCAGAGCGGCCATCAGATAAAAGGCACCCTTGGGACATTTACAGACCACGCCGGGAATCTGCTGGAGCTTGCGGACCACCGTGTCACGGCGGCGCTTATACTCCTCACGGGTGGCGGCGAAATACTCCGGGCCCACCTGATACAATGCGGCGGAGGCCAACTGGTCCAGCGTCGGCACCGCCAGACGGCACTGAGCGTACTTCATGGCGTGGGCCATCAGCTCCCGGTTGCGGGAGATGAGGCAGCCGATGCGGGCGCCGCAGGCGGAGAAGCGCTTGGACACCGTGTCGATGAGGATGACGTTCTCCGCTGCATGGGTGAACTCACCGAAGGACTGGAGAGGCTCCCCGGCGTAAACAAACTCCCGGTAGGCCTCATCACCGATGAGAAACAGGTCGTGCTGCCGGGCCACGTCCACCAGCATCTCCATCTCCTCATGGGTCAGGACGGTGCCGGTGGGGTTGCCGGGGTTGGTCACCAGAATGGCACGGGTGCGGGGGGTGATCTCCGCCTCGATGCGGCGGCGGTCGGCGTAGAAGTATCCCTCCTCCGGGGAGGTGGACACCGGGTGGATCACGGCGCCGCAGGTGCGGGCCATGGTGTTGTAGTTGGGGTAGAAGGGCTCCGGGATGAGGATCTCGTCGCCGTCGTCGAGAATGCAGTTCATGGCGATCTGGAGCGCCTCGGAGCCGCCGTTGGTGATGAGGATATCCTCGGCGGCGAAGTGCATATCCAGCGCAGCATAGTAGCCCCGGATGGCCTCGATGAGGGCGGGGACGCCGGGAGAGGGTGCGTACTCCAGCACCGGCAGGTCAAAGCTGCGGACGGCATCGAAGAACGCCTTGGGCGTCTCGATATCCGGCTGACCGATGTTCAGGTGATAGATGTTCCGGCCCTTGGCCTCGGCGGCCACCGCATAGGGGTGGAATTTACGCATGGGCGACAGGCCGCATTTCTGCACTTTGCTGGAAAACTTCATGGGGACTCCTCCTTTTCTGATGCTGCGGGACAGGGATTCCGCTCCCGGCCCGGTTACAGGAAAAGCAGAGCCGAAGCTCTGCTTTTCGGTGCAAAGTCAATGCTTCTCAGTTCATCTGTCTTCTGCGGGACAAATTCACCGTTCCGTCCTGCATATCGCCCAGAGAGTCCAGGCTCTTGCCGGTACCCTCCGCCACGCAGGAGATGGCGTCCTCCGCCACCACCGTATGGATGCCGGTGCGGGCGGTGATCAGCTTGTCGAAGCCGTCCACCAGACTGCCGCCGCCGGTCATGACGATGCCGTTGTTGGAGATATCCGCCACCAGCTCCGGGGGCGTGCGCTCCAGCACGTTGTGAACCGCCTCCAGAATACGCTCCACCGGCTCCTCGAAGGCCTCCATCATCTCGGTGGAGTTGACGGTGATGGTCTTGGGCAAGCCCGTCATCAGGCAGCGGCCCTTGATCTCAATGGTAGCCTCCTCCTCCTTGGGATAGACGCAGCCGATCTCCATCTTCATCTGCTCCGCTGTGCGCTCACCGATGAGGATATTGTGCTTGCGGCGCATATACTTGACGACGGACTCGTTGAACTGGTCGCCGGCCACCTTGATGGAGGCGGACTCCACCACGCCGGAGAGGCTGATGGCGGCGATGTCGCTGGTGCCGCCGCCGATATCCACCACCATGTGGCCGTCGGGTTTGGTGATGTCGATGCCGGCGCCGATGGCCGCCGCTACGGGCTCCTCAATGAGGTAGACACGGCGGGCGCCTGCCTGACGGCCGGCGTCGATGACGGCACGCTCTTCCACCTCCGTGATGCCGGAGGGGACGCACACCATGATCCGGGGCGGGAACAGGTGGAAGCCGCCGGTGACCTTGCGGATAAACTCCTTGAGCATCCGCTCCGTCATATCGTAGTCGGAAATGACGCCGTCCCGCAGGGGGCGGATGGCCACGATGTTGCCGGGAGTACGGCCCAGCATGGCCTGAGCCTCGGCACCCACCTTCAGCAGGCGGCCGGTATTCTTGTCGATGGCCACCACAGACGGCTCGTTGAGCACGACGCCCTTGCCCTTAATATAGACCAGTACCGATGCGGTACCCAGATCGATCCCGATATCCTTTGCCAATGAACACATACGCTGCACCTCGTTTTCTTCTGTTATGGGACACGGCTGCAGGCAGCCGATTCTTCTCTAAGCTACAATTATAAAGGCGCTTTCCGCATTTTGCAAGAGTGTTTTCCCGGTTTTATGGCTTCGTAAACAAATGTTCACAGTTTTTTAGGAAATCACGTCCCGCCGCAGACAAGTCCCGGTGCTATTGTGCGCCGTTTGCGGCATTTCCATACCGGCGGTGTCTCGCCGCAGGCCGCATTCCCCTTAATCAGTGCTCCTCCCCGGTGCGGGCCAGCGTCAGGCACACCACGTCGGCGGCCCCGGCCTCCCGCAGCACCCGGACGCACTCGGTGAGGGTGGAGCCGGTGGTGACGATATCGTCGATGAGCAGGAGGCGCTTGTCCCGGACGTTCTCCGGCAGGGCCTCGTAGACTCCCAGCACGTTGGCCCGGCGATGCTCGGCATCGGTGAGCCCCGACTGGGCGGGGTTGTCCACCGCCTTGCGGAGGGTCTCCACCGGGGCCACGTGCCAATCCACGCACAGGCTGGCCGCCAGCAGACGGGACTGGTCAAAGCCCCGCTGCCGCAGGCGCTTGCGGCTCACCGGCACCCACGTCACGGTGTCAAACTCGCCGGAATACCACCGGGCGGCGCAGTCGGCCAGCAGACGGCCGAAGCAGTCCAGCCCGCCGGTGTGGCCCTGAAACTTGAAGCGGAGGATAGCCTCCCGGACGGGGGCGGTATAGTACAGCGGCGAGGCGCAGCGCCCGAAGGTCCCCTGACACAGGGCGTTCTCCCCGGTATAGGGCAGAGTCCTTTCGCAGCTGCTGCACAGCAGGCGGCCGCCGGTGACGGCCCCGCAGAAGGGACATTTCCGGGGAAAGAGAAAATTCCCCAGCTGCTTTTGCAGCCGGTTCAGATCATCCTGAAGCGCCATCGCTGCCACCTCCCTGCATGAGTCTGCGGCGCAGGCCGCTGTATCGCCGGGCCTGCCGGTCGTTTTCTGCCATTTTTCCGGGAATCACATCGTCCCCCACCATTACCAGCAGCTCTCTGGCCCGTGTGATGGCAGTATACAGCACCTCCCGCACCATGAGAGATGCGGCAGCAGGGGCGCTGACCAGCACCACGGCCCGGTACTCGCTGCCCTGCGCCTTATGTACCGTCATGGCGTAGGCCATGTCCAGCTGGCCCAGCAGATCCGGGGTATAGACGCTGGTGCGGTCATCGAAGCGGATGGTCACCAGCTCGCCGCCGGGATCAATTTCCTGAATGATCCCCACGTCGCCGTTGAAGATGCCGGTACCCATCTCGCCGTCGTCCTTCTGCCAGAGGACGTCGTAGTTGTTGCGGGTCTGCATGACCCGATCCCCCTCCCGGAAGGTCAGCTCCCCCCACGTTTTCTGGCGCTTGTCCGGGGCAGGCGGGTTCAAAGCCGCCTGCAGCGCCCGGTTCAGGCTCACGGTGCCGGTAAGGCCCCGGCGGGTGGGGGACAGCACCTGGATCTGATCGGCGGGGATCCCCATGTTGTCCGGCAGGCGAGTGCGGCACAGGTCCACCACCGTCTGCACCAGACGGTCCGGGGCCCGGCGGCACAGGAAAAAGAAGTCGTTCTGGCCGCTGCCAAGCTCCGGGGGACGGCCGCTGTTGACGGCGTGGGCATTGCGGATGATGGCGGAACGCTCCGCCTGACGGAACACCTCCGTCAGGGACACGGCGGCCACTGCGTGGGAGCGCAGCAGATCCCCCAGCACGTTGCCGGGGCCAACGGAGGGCAGCTGATCGGGGTCCCCCACCATCACCAGACGGCAGCCGGGCTTCACAGCCTCCAGCAGCGCCTGCATCAACGGCAGGTCCACCATGCTCATCTCGTCTACAATGACGGCATCGGCCTCCAGCGGCTCCTTGCCGTTTTTCTTGAACACCGTCTCGCCGGTAAGCTCGTTATAGGTCATACCCAGCGCCCGGTGGATGGTTTGGGCCTCCCGGCGGCACAGCTCGCTCATGCGCTTGGCGGCACGGCCTGTGGGGGCCAGCAGCAGCACCTGAAGGCCCATGCCCTCGAAGAGGGCCACGATGCCCCGTGTGGAGGTGGTCTTGCCGGTGCCGGGGCCGCCGGTCAGCAGCAGCACGCCGGTGCGGGCCGCCAGCTCCACCGCCTGACGCTGCTGAGGGGCATAGGCGATGCCCTGCTGCTCCTCCATCTCCCGGATCAGCTTCTCCACGCCCCGGCCCTGTGATCGGGGAGCATCCCGCAGTGCCAGCAGCCGCCGGGCCGTCTCGCTCTCTGCCAGATACATCCGGCGCAGGTAACAGGCGTCCACCCGTGCGATCCGCTCCTCCGCCACGGCGCCACGGCTCTCCAATGTGTCCAGCGCCTGCTCCACCAGCTCCGGCGGGGCGCCGATGAGCTGTTCCGTGGCCGCCAGCAGCTTGGGCCGGGGCAGGAACACATGGCCGTTTCCCAGATTGTGCTCCAGCTCGTACAGCACCGCCGCCTCCGTGCGGCAGGGGCTGTCGCCGCCGAAGCCCATACTCAGAGCGATCTCGTCCACATCGGCAAAGGCTACGCCGTAGCGCTCCCCCGCCAGCAGATAGGGGTCCGCCCGGAGACGGGGCAGCGCATCGGCTCCGTAGGTGCGGTACAGCCGCATGGCCAGCTCCACCGGCAGCTCGTACCGGGCCAGAAACTCCATGACCCGACGCAGTCCCGTCAGCTCCCGGAAGGCGGCGGAGATCTCCATAGCCCGCTTGGAGGTGATGCCCTTGACGGTGCTCAGCCGCTCCGGCTCCTCCTCGATAACAGCCAGCGTCTCGCCGCCGAACCGCTCCACCAGCCGCTCCGCCGTGGCGGGGCCGACGCCCTTGATGATGCCGGAGGAGAGGTAGCTGATGAGTTCCTCCTCCGTCTCCGGCATCAGACGCTCCACCGTCTCGGCGGCGAACTGCTGACCGTAGGAGGGGTGGCTGACCCACAGGCCGTCGGCGGTGAGCTTTTCACCGGGGGCCACGCAGGGGATACATCCCACCACCGTCACCAGCTCGCCCTCCTCCGTCAGCAGGCCCAGCACCGTATAGCCGTTCTCCTCATTCTGGAAGATCACGTGTTGGACGGTTCCCTCCACCGTGCAGCGCTCACCCATAGCTCGTTCCTCACTTCAGATAATTTTCCAATTCCTCCGCCGGGCAAAGCTGCACCCGGCTGTATCGCTGCGTCAGGCTCTGCGCCAGACGCAGGCCCGTCTCATCCAACCCGCAGTCCGCCAGCAGGATGGGGGTCTCCCCTGTCGCGCGCTGCTCCATGGTCAGGTGCAGAGCCCGCTCCAGCGTGGCCCCGTCACCCCGGACCGGCAGCACCAGTACGGCCTCCGCCACCGGGCTATGGCGGCGCAGCAGTGTCTCCGCCAGCAGCCAGAGGATGGTGCTCACGCCCACCGCCGCCAAAAAGGCAATGAGGCCGTCTCCCATCAGTTTCATGCCATCACCTCATGCCATTGTATGCAGAAGACGGGAGGGCGGGTGTCTCGGTATCAGCTTATCATATTTTCTCCGCCGCCGCAACCGACGGCAGGCGTTCAGGACAGATACTTTTTCAGGTACTGGCCGGTGTACGAGGTCTCGCAGGCCGCCACTGTCTCCGGAGTACCGGCGCAGACGAGGGTCCCTCCCCCGGCGCCGCCCTCCGGGCCCAGATCGATGAGCCAGTCGGCGGACTTGATGACATCCAGATTGTGCTCGATGACCAGCACCGTGTTCCCGGCGTCCACCAGCCGCTGCAGCACCTCCAGCAGCTTTTTCACATCGTCGGAGTGCAGACCCGTGGTGGGCTCGTCCAGAATATAGAAGGTGCGGCCCGTGGCACGGCGGGACAGCTCCGTGGCCAGCTTCACCCGCTGGGCCTCACCGCCGGAGAGGGTGGTGGAGGACTGGCCCAGCTTCACATAGCCCAGTCCCACATCGCAGAGGGTTCGAAGCTTTTCGGCGATCCTCGGCACCGGGGCAAAAAAGGCCAGCGCCTCCTCCGCCGTCATATCCAGCACGTCAGCAATGCTCTTGCCCTTGTACTTCACCTCCAGCGTCTCCCGGTTATAGCGCTTGCCGTGGCACACCTCGCAGGGGACGTACACGTCCGCCAGAAAGTGCATCTCGATCTTCAGCAGACCGTCGCCGGAGCAAGCCTCGCACCGGCCGCCACGGGTGTTGAAGGAGAAGCGCCCCGGCCCGTAGCCACGGGCCTTGGCCTCCTGCGTGGCGGCAAAAAGATTGCGTATGTCGTTGAAGAGATTGGTGTAGGTGGCGGGGTTGGAGCGGGGCGTGCGGCCGATGGGGCTCTGGTCGATGCCTACCACCTTGTCCAGATACTCCAGTCCCTCCATGGCGGTGTGCTTGCCGGGGTGGGTCTTCATGCGGTTCAACTCGGCGCCCAGCCGCTTATAGATGATCTCGTTGACCAGAGAGGACTTGCCGCTGCCGGAGACGCCGGTGACGCAGGTGAAGGTCCCCAGCGGCACGGAGATGTCGATGTTTTTCA
>ERZ894186.124-NODE-124-length-40686-cov-8.605794_pt1 | contig 40686 bp, 33 predicted proteins | sample MGYA00380280_ERZ894186 | MGnify/ENA primary metagenome ERZ894186 (study PRJEB32331, sample SAMN06328449) | human gut metagenome | biome: human gut microbiome; feature: stool | host: Homo sapiens | collected 2013-02-13 ... | reverse complement strand
GGAAGAAGCCTACAACCACTATAAAGACGATCCGGAATTCAACCGGGAGCTTACAGAACTTTTAAATGAATACGCAGGAAGACCATCCCGCCTCTACTACGCAGCTCACATGACCGAAGACCTTGGCGGCGCAAAGGTTTATTTAAAAAGAGAAGACTTAAACCACACCGGCGCCCACAAGATCAACAACGTCTTAGGTCAGGTGCTTCTTGCAAAAAAAATGGGCAAAACCCGTGTCATCGCGGAAACTGGAGCCGGACAGCACGGTGTAGCCACAGCCACAGCAGCAGCCCTTATGGGAATGGAATGCGAGGTATTCATGGGAAAAGAAGATACCGAGCGCCAGGCATTAAATGTATATAAGATGCGTCTCCTTGGAGCAAAAGTTCATCCTGTAACCTCCGGAACTGCCACCCTGAAAGATGCCGTATCCGAGACCATGCGTGAATGGACCAACCGTATAGCAGATACCCATTATGTACTGGGCTCCGTTATGGGCCCTCACCCTTTCCCAACCATTGTCCGCGATTTCCAGGCAGTTATCTCCAAAGAAATCAAGGAACAGATGCTGGAAAAAGAAGGCAGGCTTCCAGATGCAGTCCTTGCCTGTGTAGGCGGCGGCTCCAATGCCATCGGAACCTTTTACCACTTTATTGAAGACAAAGATGTACAGCTGATCGGCTGCGAGGCAGCAGGCCGCGGCGTAAACACTGCAGAGACCGCAGCCACCATTGCCACTGGCAGACTTGGAATCTTCCATGGAATGAAATCCTATTTCTGCCAGGACGAGTACGGACAGATCGCGCCGGTTTACTCTATTTCCGCAGGACTGGATTATCCGGGAATCGGACCGGAGCATGCCCACCTTTACGACACTGGCCGTGCCCAGTATGTACCTGTAACAGATGAAGAAGCAGTAGAAGCCTTTGAATATCTTTCCAAAACAGAAGGAATCATTCCTGCCATTGAAAGCGCCCACGCTGTTGCCTATGCAAGAAAAATCGTGCCGCAGATGGGCAAGGATCAGTGCGTAGTCATTACCATTTCCGGCAGGGGTGACAAAGACTGTGCAGCAATCGCAAGATACAGAGGGGAGGATATCCATGAGTAACCGAATTTCAGAAGCATTTGCAAAAGGAAAAGCATTTATCCCATTTATCACCTGCGGAGATCCATCTCTGGAGATCACCGAGCAGCTTGTCTATGCAATGGAGGAAGCAGGTGCAGACCTTATTGAGCTTGGAATCCCGTTTTCCGACCCGACAGCAGAAGGTCCTGTGATCCAGGAAGCCAATGTGCGTGCACTGAGCGGCGGAGTAACCACAGACAAGATCTTTGACATGGTGGTAAAAATCCGTAAAAAAACCAGTATCCCAATGGTATTTATGACTTACGCAAACGTTGTTTTTTCCTATGGAACAGAGCGTTTCATCAGGAAAGCAGCAGAAATCGGAATGGATGGACTGATTCTTCCTGATGTACCTTTTGAGGAAAAAGAGGAGTTCGATGTGGTCTGCAAACAGTATGGTCTGGAGCTGATTTCCCTGATCGCCCCCACATCCCACGACCGGATCACCCGGATTGCAAAAGAGGCAAATGGCTTCGTATACTGCGTTTCCTCCCTTGGCGTAACCGGAACCAGAACCCAGATCACCACCGATATCGGAGCGATGGTGAAGCTGGTAAAAGCTGCAAAGGACATTCCCTGTGCAGTAGGCTTCGGCATCTCCACCCCGGAGCAGGCAAAGAAAATGGCTGCCCAGTCCGACGGTGCGATTGTAGGCTCCGCCATTGTGAAAATTTGTGCCGCACATGGAGAAAACTGCGTCCCATATGTAAAGGATTATGTAAAGTCTATGAAAGACGCTGTGCGTGAGGCTTAAGCAGGAAGAATATAAAAAATGGAAAAGAAATGCTTCAGTTTTTCCAAAAATAAGCAGAACAGACCAAAAAAATTTAGCTTGTTTTAATTCTAAAAAGACTATAAAAGAAGGCAAAAGCGTTGACATTTTGCCCTCTTTTTTTTATAGTATCATATGTGAATTAATTTTATGTGTAAAATAAATGGTAATGAAAAAGAGGAATGAAGTTGGAGAAAAAACTGGTATTTATTTTTAATCCCAAAGCAGGGAAGGGCAAGATCAAGACATCTCTGATGGATATAGTAGATATCTTTAATAAAGGCGGTTATGAGGTGATCATCCGCGCAACTCAGGCCCCGAAGGATGCCTATGAACAGGTGAAGAAATATGCAGACAAGGTGGATCTGATCGTCTGCAGCGGCGGTGACGGCACGCTGGATGAAGTGGTTACAGGAATTACCGAGGTGGGAAGCAAGGTTCCGGTCGGATACATACCGGCAGGAAGCACCAATGACTTTGCCAACAGCCTTTTCATGCCGAAGAATATGCTGGATGCGGCATCTATGATCATGAAGGAAGAGATTTACAGATGCGACGTAGGCAGATTTAACAGCCAGACTTTTGCCTATGTAGCTGCTTTTGGTCTTTTTACAGATGTGTCGTATGAGACAAGTCAGGACCTGAAGAACATTCTGGGCCATCTTGCTTATGTCCTGGAAGGTGCCAAGAGACTTCTGGATATCAAGGCTTACCATATGAAAGTGACAACAGAGAATGGTGTGATCGAAGATAATTTTATCTACGGCATGGTCACCAATTCCAGATCTGTGGGCGGATTTAAGAACCTGACCAAGGATGTGGATATGAACGACGGCCTTTTTGAGGTCACTTTGATCGTACAGCCTAAGAACCCGCTGGAAATGCAGGAGATTATCCGGAATCTTCTCAACATGGAGGATAATTCTGACCTGATCTATTCTTTCAAGGCACGGAAGCTTACAGTTGAAGCAGAGGAAGAAGTAGCATGGACGCTGGACGGAGAATACGGCGGAAGCCCAAGGCTGGTAGAGATTGAGAATCTGCAGCAGGCGCTGAACCTTTGCCTGAAGAGCGACAAGTAAACAGGGTGAGACCGGCTGGTATCACCAGAGAGAATTTTTGCGCGTTTTTTGCCTTGCACCTGTGAAAGCATTGAGTGCTTACATGTGAAAAAATAAGAACCAGTAATGTGTGATGAATCGTTGTTTATGGAGAGAAGGTACCGCAGATAAATGGCAGCCTGGGGAAATAAGCAGCGAGATGAACGAGAGGAGAGGAACAATGGGAGATTATGTTAATGTGAAGGAATTATTCGGATGTGATGTATTCAATGATTCCGTCATGCAGGACCGTCTGCCGAAGAAGGTTTACAAAGAGCTGAAGAAAACCATTGAAGAGGGCAAGGAGCTTTCCATGGAGGTTGCAGATGTGGTTGCCCACGAGATGAAGGAATGGGCCATCGAGAAGGGTGCCACTCATTATAGTCACTGGTTTCAGCCCCTTACAGGCGTAACTGCAGAGAAGCACGATGCATTTATCACCGCACCTATGGAGAATGGAAAAGTCCTTCAGAGCTTTTCTGGTAAAGAGCTGATCAAGGGAGAGCCGGATGCATCTTCTTTTCCATCTGGCGGACTTCGTGCCACCTTTGAGGCAAGAGGCTATACAACATGGGATTGTACCTCACCGGCTTTTGTAAGACATGATGCAGCAGGTGGAACCTTATGCATTCCTACCGCTTTCTGTTCCTATACAGGAGAAGCGCTGGATCAGAAGACACCGCTTCTTCGTTCTATGGAAGCCATCAATACACAGGCATTAAGACTTCTCAGACTTTTCGGAAATACGACCTCCAAACGGGTGACACCATCTGTTGGTGCAGAGCAGGAGTATTTCCTTGTTGATAAAGAGAAATATATGCAGAGAAAGGATCTGGTTTACACCGGACGCACTCTTTTTGGAGCCATGCCTCCGAAAGGACAGGAGATGGATGACCATTATTTCGGAACCATCCGTCAGAGAGTTTCCGCATATATGAAAGAAGTAAATGAAGAGTGCTGGAAGCTGGGAGTTACAGCCAAGACCCAGCACAATGAGGTTGCACCGGCACAGCATGAGCTTGCGCCGATCTATGCACCTGTTAATATTGCAGCAGATCACAACCAGATCATGATGCGTATCCTGAAAAAGGTGGCAAGTCGTCACGGCATGCGCTGTCTGCTTCACGAGAAACCTTTTGCAGGCTTGAATGGTTCCGGTAAGCACAATAACTGGTCCCTGACTACTGATGACGGAATCAATCTTCTGGAGCCGGGTAAGACACCACATGAGAACATTCAGTTCCTTCTGGTTCTGACCTGTATCCTGAAAGCAGTTGACAAGCATGCAGATCTTCTTCGTGAGTCCGCTGCAGATGTTGGAAATGACCAGCGCCTTGGCGGTCATGAGGCTCCGCCAGCTGTTATTTCGGTTTTCCTTGGAGAGCAGCTTGAGGATGTGCTGGAGCAGCTGATCAGCACTGGTACTGCTACAAGAAGTAAGACCGGGGAGAAAATGGATACAGGCGTTAAGACGCTTCCGGATTTCATGAAGGATGCTACAGACCGTAACCGTACTTCACCCTTTGCTTTTACCGGCAATAAATTCGAGTTCCGTATGGTTGGTTCCAAGGATTCCATTTCCGCATGCAATGTGGTGCTGAATACCATTACTGCTGAGGCGTTTAAGGAAGCTTGCGATGTTCTGGAGAGCGCAGAAGACTTTGATCTGGCAGTTCATGATTTGATCAAGGAATACGCTACCGAGCATCAGAGAATCGTATTTAACGGCAATGGCTACGCTCCTGAATGGGAAAAAGAGGCACGCCGCCGCGGACTTCCTGTTCTGCCATCTATGGTAGATGCCATTCCGGCACTTACTACAGATAAGGCTGTAGAACTGTTCGGAGAATTTGGAGTATTTACAAAGACTGAGCTGGAGTCCAGAGCGGAGATCCAGTATGAGATTTATGCGAAAGCAATTAACATCGAAGCGAAAACCATGGTGGACATGGCAACCAAGCAGATCATTCCGGCAGTTATCAAGTATACAACTGTACTGGCAGAGTCCATCAATCAGGTGAAGGCAGTTGGACCAATTGACGTGAGCGTTCAGATGGATCTTCTGAAGAAAGCAAGCAAGCTTCTGAAAGAAGTGAACAGTACCATGAATAAGCTGAGCAAGCTGGTAGATCAGATCGAGACGCATCCGGAAGGACGTGACAGAGCAGTGTTCTGCAGAGAGAAACTGGTTCCGGCAATGGAGAAATTAAGAGAGCCGGTTGACGAACTGGAAATGTTAGTGGATAAAGATATGTGGCCGATGCCATCTTATGGAGATCTGGTGTTTGAGCCGTAAAGTGATCAGGAGGACTGCAGCCGCAGTCCTCTTTTCTATTAAAGAGGTAAAGTGAAAGCAGGAAAAATAAAGAGGTAAAGTGAAAGCAGGAATAAGATGAGTGAATTTGATTTTTTAGAGGAACAGGGTGTCAGTGCGGCGCTTATTAAGGCGGCGGAAGAGTTTCGACAGGAATATGGCGTTTCAGAGGAAGCGAAGCATAGACGGATAAAGCCGGCGCTGCCATTTTATGGGAAGGAAACATTGGAGATGGCCATGGCAGCGGTGCTGGAGCAGGAGAATCTGCTTCTGGCAGGACCGAAGGCTACGGGAAAGAATGTGCTGGCAGAGAATCTGGCATATATTTTCGGGAGACCGGTGTATAACGTGTCCTTCCATGTGAATACAAACAGCGGTGACCTGATTGGAACAGATACTTTCGTGGATAATCAGGTGAAGCTGCGTAAGGGAAGCATTTACCAGTGCGCAGAGGAAGGCGGATTCGGTATTCTGGATGAGATCAATATGGCGAAGAATGATGCGGTTTCTGTACTTCATGCCACATTGGATTACCGCCGGTCCATTGATGTGCCAGGATATGACAAAATAGATCTTCACCCGGCGGCAAGATTTATTGGAACCATGAATTACGGGTATGCCGGAACAAAGGAACTGAATGAGGCTCTGGTTTCCCGTTTCCTGGTGATCGACATGCCGGCGCAGAATGAGGAAACGCTTGGTTTTATTTTCAACAGGATGTTCCCTGATGCAAAGAAAGAGGCTGTGGAGCAGTTTATGGGAGTATTTCTGGATCTGCAGCAGAAATCCATGAACAGTGAGATTTCCACAAAGCCACTGGATCTTCGCGGCCTGCTTGCTGCCATGAAGATCGTGCGTACCGGGCTTTCCCCATGGCAGGCGGTACGCATGGGCATTGTGAATAAAACATTTGATGTGTTTGAGAAGGAAATTGTGGAGGATGTGGTGCGAACCAGAATTCCACAGGGCTGGACACGGGAAGATGTTTATGGAGAATAAAGAAAACGAATCTTTAAAAATTTCTGCCAAATTGGTTGATCTTGAAGATGCAGAGGAATTTTTGAAGAAATCAGCTATTGGGAAAGAAAAAATTAAAATTGCAGCTGGGGATAAGAAATCAGAAAAAGTTTCAATGGAAGTACCTGTAGCGGAGAAAAGCGAAAATTTTCAGGCAAGAGAGGATAACTGTGAAGAACTGAATCTCCAGGATTATCAATTAGAGCTGGAAAACCGTATCCGAAATCTGCTCTGGACCATCAGTGGGGACTACACCCAGCAGATGAAGCCGGATGTTTCCCTGTTCCTCAGGTCAAAGGATATTGCATTGTATGATGGAATTAAGCAGGGCGCATTGGCGAAATTCTTCGATAAAGATTTTCTGGGAATGTATCTGGTGAAAAAAATCTTCATGGGCGCGGATGAAGCTGCGCTTACCTTTGTTTCACAGCTCTGTATTGAAGAAGCCATCGGAGAACGGATCTGTGAACAGCGCCCTGGAATCTGGGAGATGCAGAGGAAAGCCTGCGAGGACATACTGGATCAGGAATATGAGACTATGCCGTCGGCAGCAGATAAACTGGGCTATCTGAGAGTGAACCTGCTGAGAAGGCGGATTGACAGAGGTGGAAATACTTCTTTGAAAAAGAAGAATCTGCAGGATGATTCCAGAAGTGAGGAAAAATCGGCGGATAGTGTGGAAAATACGGATGTATCCAATGGAATAATAACAGGAAATGCGGATGTATCGAATGGAAGAATAGCAGGAAATACGGATACATCAAATGAAACTATAACAAATATAACAGAAAACAAACAAAAGAATAGAAAATACAAAGGAATCTATCACTATATTGATTTAATTTCCAGTGCAGCAGAGGTTACGGATACAATGTCTTTAATCCGCATCATAGACACGGTATACAATGAAGTTGCTGACCCCGATTTTTCCAAAAAGGCAACCCTTGAGCAGGTGCTTGCTGTCACTATGGAGGATCTGACGGAGTTTGACTGGCACGACTATCTTTCCGAAGAAATGTATGAGGACGCACTGGAAAGCTATATGGAGCAGCTTACCTCCAATGTGGCGGGTATGGAGAATGCGGATGTCACCCGGGAGATGGAAGAGGAACGGCAGTCGAAACAGAAAATTACAGTTCTGCCGCCGGAGGCTTTGGAAAAAGCCCACACCTATGTGGAACTGAATTTTGGAAAAACGTATCTGAGCGAGCTGGAAGAGAAGCGGATAAACCAGCTGATGTGCCGTGACATCCACAGCGACTGCAGCCTGTATTTTACTGAGGGAATTCTGAAAAGTCCGGTAAAACGAAATTACCAGTATGAATATGCAAAAAGGTTGAAAAATAAGAATATCTGGCTTTATCATGACAAACACCGTATTGTGAAGCGGAATATCTCCCTTCTCACAGAAATGCTGAAAAAGTCACTGGTCATCAAAAGTGAAAATCAGGAGATTCTTTCAGATAGAGGAATGATTGTTCCATCAAGGCTGTGGAGGCTTGGAAGAAGCAGTGATGCACAGGTTTTTAAGCGGGAATTGAAGGGAGATTCTTCTGATTTTGTGGTAGATGTGCTGATTGATGCCAGTGGTTCCCAGATGAGCCGCCAGGGAGAGGTAGCGCTGCAGGCCTACATTATCAGCGAAGCACTTAGCAATGCAGAGTTGCCCCACAGAGTGATGAGCTACTGCACTTTCTGGGATTATACCATTCTCCACCGTTTCAGAGAATATGACGACCCAAGAAGTGCAAATGAAAATATATTTAACTATGTAACATCATCCAACAACCGTGACGGACTTGCCATCCGGGCAGCAGGATACGGTCTGCTGAACCGGGAGGAAGAGAAAAAGATTCTGATCATTCTCAGTGATGGACGTCCTTACGATGTTATTGTCAATCGTCCCAATGCAAAAAATCCGGCACCGTATCATGGGAAGTACGCAATTACCGACACTGCAGCCCAGATCCGTAAGCTGCGCAGCCAGGGAGTGAGCGTGCTGGGTGTTTTCGCCGGGGAAGAGAAAGATCTGGCGACGGAGAAGAAGATTTTTGGAAAGGATTTTGCATATATCCGAAATATTACCGGATTTTCCAAAATCGTTGGAAGATATCTTACCAAGCAATTGGAGGATGAGGAATAAGAAAGCAGAATACGGAGGTAACGCCATGTTCCAAAATAACAAAAAAGCTGCCTTCCTGGACTACCTGATGATCATTGTGGGTACAGCCCTTATGGCAACTGCCATAAACAGTGTTTTCGATATGTCCGGTATGGTAACCGGAGGCTTTTCCGGTATTGCGATCCTGGTAAAAGAGTGGACGGAGGGAGTCGTGCCGGGAGGCATCCCGCTGTGGATCACAAACTTAAGTCTGAATATCCCACTGTTTCTGATCGGAATGAAGCTCAGTGGATTCCAGTTTGTGAAAAGGGCACTGGTGGGAGAAATCTGCCTGTCATTCTGGCTGGCGGTTCTTCCGGCATTTGACATTGCAGGAAATGATCTTTTGCTGGCAGCCGTTTATGGTGGTGTAATCCAGGGGATTGGAATCGGACTTGTGTTTCTTGGAAGAGGAACTACCGGGGGCACAGACATGATGGCGGCACTGCTGCAGCGGAAGCTACGCCATTACTCCATTGCCCAGATTATGCAGTTTATTGACGGAGCCATCGTACTTGTAGGTATGTATGTGTTCGGTGTGCAGAAAGCACTTTATGCCATCATCGCCGTTTATCTTGTAACAAAGGTATCTGACAGCTTGATCGAAGGTCTGAAATTTTCAAAACAGGCGTATATCATTACCAGCAAGCCTGACGAGATTTCCAAAGAAATCATGGACAAACTGGATCGCGGCGTGACCGGAGTCCACGGAAAGGGAATGTACTCCGGCCAGGACAAGCTGCTTCTTTACTGCGTTGTGGGACGCAAGGAAATCGTGGCATTGAAAGAGCTGGTAGACCATATTGACCCGGATGCTTTTGTAATCGTGTCTGACGTGCGTGAAGTCCATGGTGAGGGATTTATTGAACGTAAGTAAAAAGAAAAACTTTACCAAAGCCTTCTGCGCACCGCAAAAAAAGGGGAAAATAGGGCTTGAAATTGGAGTGATATAGAAAAAGTTAAAAAAATATGCTGGAAATTTGTAAATTTTTTCTACTTTCCTCTTCCTTTTTTGGTGATTTTGTATTAAAATAGGTTCATGAATTTTTGGAATCAGTAGATTTTCCTAAGACTGTCTGAGGTTTTGTGCAATATTACAGATTTGAGACCGCGAATTTTGGCACTAATGGACAGCGATTCATGCCGGTTATACCGGCGGACATATAATGTTACTGTTCTCTTTGACAATGTTTTCACTATCCTGGAATACATTGACAGCTGTGAGACCAGTAGCCCTATAATTTACAAGAAGGGACGGAAGGGTAATGATATCAAATCAGGTACTGCAGAATACACTTGAGGGGCTCAGGGAGATATCCAGGACGGAGTTTTGCATTATTGACACAGATGGCAAGACACTGGCGTCCACCTACAGTGAATTTGAGATTCAGCCACAGGATATTCAGGCATTTGTGGAATCCCAGGCTGCCAGCCAGCTTGTGAAAGGTTATCAGTATTTCAAGGTCTGTGATGATTACCAGCTGGAATACATTCTGGTCGCCCACGGAGAAGATGAAGATACTTATATGGTAGGAAAGCTTGCCGCTTTCCAGATCCAGAGCCTGATCGTTGCATATAAGGAGCGTTTTGACAAGGACAGCTTCATTAAGAACCTGCTTCTTGATAACCTGCTTCTGGTAGATATTTATAATCGTGCGAAGAAGCTTCATATTGATGCTGATGTTCGACGGGTGGTTATGATCCTGGAGCTTGAGCAGGAGAGAGAGCACAGCTCCATGGAGAGCGTGAAGAGTCTGTTCGGCGGCAAGAGCAAGGACTTTATCACAGCTGTTGATGAGAAGAGCATTATCATTGTCAAGGAGCTTGAGGAGAATGAAGGATACGAGGAGATGGACAAGCTTGCCCAGACCATCCTTGATACCTTAGGACTTGAGAAAGAGAATACTACACATATTGCATACGGAACTATCGTAAGCGAGCTGAAGGAAGTTTCCCGTTCCTACAAGGAAGCCAGAATGGCTCTTGATGTAGGCAAGATTTTCTCACCTGAGAAGGATGTTATTGCTTACAGCTCTCTTGGAATTGGTCGTCTGATCTATCAGCTTCCGATCCCGCTGTGCAAGATGTTTATTAAGGAGATCTTCGGCGGCAAGTCCCCGGATGATTTTGACGAGGAGACTCTGGTCACCATCGACAAGTTCTTCGAGAACAGCCTGAATGTATCCGAGACCTCCAGACAGCTTTACATTCACCGTAATACTCTGGTTTATCGTCTGGACAAGCTTCAGAAGAGCACCGGACTTGACCTTCGTGTATTCGAGGATGCGATCACATTCAAGATTGCGCTGATGGTTGTAAGATACATGAAGTATATGGAGACTCTGGAGTATTAATTTTCATATCTGTAATTTCTGTGCCTGCTGCATTTGTTTGTGGCAGGCATATTTTATCTCTTGTGATTTATCAGTATGAGAACTCTGAACGTGGTATTTGGAAATATTTCTGGATCTGCTTTGTGTTTCCTTTGTGAAATCTATTGCGTTCTTAGTTTTCTCTGTTATAATAAAGTACTGCCTGAAAATGAAGCTGGAAAGATGGCATGTTACTGTGTATGGAAGAAGATATGATAACGATAGAACGGTAATGGTTACTGTTCACTGGTAACATTCCGCGAGGCGTTTTTTGTGAACGAAGTTCACAGTAACCAGTAACCGGTAATGCTTATGCTTTCGGGAAAAATAAGGTTGCATTTTCATCAGACATATATTACAATAATGTTACATAAAAATTAAGCAAACTGCTGAATTGAATTTTTACATGAAAAATTTAGGAGGATATCATGATTGATCTGATAGATGTGAGCAAGTCCTATGGACCGGGACTGCCGGCAGTGAATCACGCCAATCTCCATGTAGATAAAGGTGAATTCGTATTTATAGTAGGAAACAGCGGTTCTGGTAAATCCACGCTGATCAAGCTGCTTTTGAAGGAACTGGATTCCACATCCGGTACGATTATCGTAAGCGGAGAGAAGCTTGAGGGGATGAAGCACCGCCGTGTGGCCAAATACCGCCGTAAGCTTGGTGTTGTATTCCAGGACTTCCGTCTTCTGAAGGACAGGGATGTGTATGAGAATGTAGCTTTTGCCCAGCGTGTTGTGAACCGTCCTACCAGAGTTATCCGCAAGAGAGTTCCGGAGGTACTTCAGGAAGTTGGACTTGCAGGGAAATACAAGGCGTACCCTGACGAGCTGTCTGGTGGAGAGCAGCAGAGAGTTGCTCTTGCCAGGGCGATTGTAAACCGTCCGGACATCCTTCTTGCAGACGAGCCAACTGGTAATCTTGACCCGAAGACATCCGAGGAGATCATGAAGCTCCTTGAGGAGATCAACCAGCGTGGAACCACCGTTCTGGTAGTAACCCACAATAAAGAGATTGTCAATTCCATGAAGAAGCGTGTACTGACCATGCATAATGGAGTGATCATCAGCGACGAGAAAGAGGGAGAATATTATGAGGCCTAGTACCATCTGGTATACTCTGAAGCAGGGTATCAAGAACATCAAGAGAAATTTCATGTTTTCCATTGCTTCTATTATTACGATGGCAGCATGTATTTTTCTTTTCGGAATTTTCTTTTCCATTGTAAATAATGTGAATACGCTGGCGCATAAGGTTGAGGAAGATGTGCCGATCACAGTGCTTTTTAATGAAGGAACCACACAGGAGCAGATGGATGCAGTTGGAGAACTGATCAGGCAGCGCCCGGAGGTTTCCAAGATTGAATTTGAGTCCGGTGATGAAGCCTGGGAGAAGATGAAGCAGGAATACTTCGGTGATGACTCTGAGGCAGCAGACGGTTTCAAGGATGATAACCCGCTGGCAAACTCATCCAACTACCGTGTGTACATGAACAACATTGAGAAACAGTCTGAGCTGGTTGCCTACATCAAGACACTGGATAATGTACGAGAGGTTAATCAGTCTGAGCAGGCTGCCAAGACTCTTGGTTCCATTAACCGTATTGTTTCCTATGTATCTGTGGCTGTGATCGTGATCCTGCTGCTGATCGCTATTTTCCTGATCAGTAATACCATTTCCGTTGGTATTACAGTTCGTAAGGACGAGATCGGAATTATGAAATATATTGGTGCTACCGATAGTTTTGTACGTGCACCGTTCCTTCTGGAGGGTATGATCCTGGGACTGATCGGTGCAGGAATCCCACTAATCATTTTGTATTTCTGTTACAATAATGTGGTAACCTATGTATATACCAAGTTCAGCGTACTTCTGGGTGTTGTAGATTTCATTCCGGTTGGACAGATCTACCAGACACTGGTTCCGGTGGCGCTGGCACTGGGAATTGGAATCGGTCTTGTGGGAAGCTTTATTACTACAAGAAAACACTTGAAGGTGTGAGAATTCTGTTTTACAATAAGGGCGGTTATTCGCATTCCGCCAGAATATGAGAAGAGGATATGGGGACTGCTGGAGAGATCTGGCAGTCCTTTTGTATAAAGAGACAGAGAGGGTATTCAGGGCGGACGCATTTGGGCAAATGATATTCCACGCAAGTTGGTGCAACGTTCCGGTGAGCTGGCAGGTAACTGGATAGAACTTATATTGCGAAAATGAGGAGAACTATAAATGGCAGATAAACAATTTATAAAGGGAGCTGTAACCGGAGTGCTGTGTGCGTCTCTGGTACTGGGGGGAGGCTATGCTGGTCTACAGAAAGCGGGTCGTGCAGGAAGTACAGTGCTGTCGGATGTGGCGGTTACCCAGAAGATTAAGTATCTGGAAGATATTATAGATCAGAATTATCTGGAAGATGTGGATGAGGATTCGCTGAAGGAGGGGATTTATACCGGGCTTCTGTATGGGCTGGGGGATCCGTATTCCAGATATTATACGGAGGAAGAATACGAGGAGGAGATGAGAGATACGGAGGGCTCTTACTCTGGAATCGGTGTGAGCATTACCCAGAATACGGAGGGTGGTATTCTGGTGGTGGATTGTTATGAGGGCAGTCCGGCAGATGAGGCCGGGCTGAAGGCGAATGATGTGATCACAGCTGTGAACGGAACGGATGTAACGGAAATGACGCCAGCTGAGGTCTCAAAGATGATACGGGAAAAGGAGGATGGTACTTCTATCCTGACCGTTTATCACCAGGAGGCAGATGAACCGGAAGAAATTACAGTGACTTTGAGCGATGTGGAGCTGCCCACTGTTTCTTATGAAATGCTGGAGGATTCTATAGGATATTTGCGAATTACAGAGTTTACCATGGTAACACCCCAGCAGTTTGAGGATGCTTACAAAGATCTTCAGGCAAAAGGCATGGAGAAGCTGATCGTGGATCTTCGTGACAATCCAGGTGGGGTGCTTTCTTCTGTGTGCGATGTGCTGCGCCAGATTTTGCCCGAAGGACTGATCGTGTATACAGAGGATAAATATGGGGAAAAACAGGAGATGAAGTGTGACGGCGACACTCCGATTGATATTCCGCTGGCAGTGCTGGTAAATGAGAACAGCGCCAGTGCATCAGAGATTTTTGCCGGGGCAGTGAAGGATTATGAGATTGGAACGATTGTGGGAACCACCACTTATGGAAAGGGAATCGTTCAGAGCATCCGCCAGCTCTCTGATGGAAGTGCGGTGAAGCTGACTACGGCGAAATATTTTACCCCCAAAGGCAATGATATCCACAAGGTGGGAATCACACCGGATGTGGAGGTAAAACTGGATGCCAGTCTTTTGAACCGGACGGATTATACCCATGACGAGGATAATCAGCTTCAGGCCGCAATAGAGGCGGTTTCTCGTTGACAAAACCACTATGTTGGATTAGAATGGTAAAAGGATTTTTGCAAAATAACGCGCCGGATCTGCGCGATAAACAGGCGAATCAGCCGACAGTTATTTTGTTGACAGGCAATAGCTGTGAATGCATTGAACAGTTATGACAGGCACAATAAATGTGGAGGAACCATCAATGAAACACAATTTTAAGAAAATCGAGCCGAAATGGCAGAAAAAGTGGGAAGAGCAGCAGGCATTTAAAGCTGTTGACGGAAGTGATAAACCGAAATTCTACGGCCTTGTAGAGTTCCCATACCCAAGTGGTGCGGGAATGCATGTTGGACATATTAAGGCATATTCCAGTATCGAGGTACTTTCCAGAAAGAGAAGAATGCAGGGATACAATGTACTGTTCCCCATCGGATTCGATGCATTCGGACTTCCTACTGAGAATTATGCGATTAAGACGAATACACATCCTCGTGAGATCACAGACCAGAACATTGCGAAATTCACTAATCAGCTGAAGAGTGTTGGATTCTCCTTTGACTGGAGCCGTGTGATCGATACCACACAGGAAGATTTCTATAAATGGACTCAGTGGATTTTCCTGAAAATGTTTGAGAACGGACTTGTTTTCCGTGATAAGACATTAGTTAACTATTGCCCATCCTGTAAGGTTGTTCTTTCCAATGAGGACAGTCAGGGCGGCAAATGCGATATCTGCCACAGCGACGTTATCCAGAAGTCCAAGGATGTCTGGTATTTAAGAATCACCCAGTATGCAGACAAGCTTCTTGAGGGACTGGAGGATGTGGACTATCCGGCGAACATCAAGCAGCAGCAGGTAAACTGGATCGGTAAATCCACAGGTGCTTTCGTAAACTTCTCAGTTGACGGAATTGATGAGACACTGCAGATTTACACCACCAGACCAGATACCCTGTTCGGTGTAACCTTCATGGTTATCGCACCGGAGCATCCGCTGATCGACAAATATGCTGACCGCATTACCAACATGGATGCGATCAAGGCTTACCGTGAAGAGTGTGCGAAGAAGACTGAGTTCGAGAGAACCCAGCTTGTAAAAGAGAAAACAGGTGTATGCATCCAGGGACTTGAGGGCGTAAATCCTGTAAATGGCAAGAAGATCCCGATCTACATTGCAGACTATGTAATGATGGGATATGGTACCGGCGCGATCATGGCGGTACCGGCACATGACCAGAGAGACTATGATTTCGCCAAGAAATTTGGCATTGACATTATCCAGGTTATCAAGGGCGGCGACATTGAGAAAGAAGCCTACACAGGTGACGGCGAGATGATCAACTCCGATTTCCTGAATGGCTATACAAATAAGAAGGATTCCATCAAGCGCATGCTGGAAGAGCTTGAGAAGAAGGGCATTGGTAAAGCTGGCGTTCAGTATAAGATGAAAGACTGGGCATTTAACCGTCAGAGATACTGGGGCGAGCCAATCCCGATCGTTCATTGTCCGAAATGTGGTGATGTAGCAGTTCCATATGAGGAGCTTCCGCTTCGTCTGCCGAAGATCAAAGACTTCCAGCCAGGTGAGGACGGACAGTCTCCACTTGCAAAGATCGATTCCTTCGTAAACTGCAAATGCCCGAAATGCGGCGGCGATGCCAAGAGAGAGACTGATACCATGCCACAGTGGGCTGGATCTTCCTGGTATTTCCTTCGTTATGTGGATCCACACAATACAGAAGCTCTTGCAGACCGCAAGAAGATGGAATACTGGATGCCGGTTGACTGGTACAACGGCGGTATGGAGCATGTAACCAGACATATGATCTACTCCAGATTCTGGCATCATTTCCTGTATGACATGGGAATTGTCAATACTCCGGAGCCATATGCGAAACGTTCTGCGCAGGGTATGATCCTTGGTTCAGACGGCGACAAGATGAGTAAATCCAAGGGCAACGTTGTTGACCCGCTTGACATTGTAAATGAGTATGGTGCAGATGCACTTCGTACCTACGTTCTCTTCATGGGTGACTACGGCGCAGCTGCTCCGTGGAACGACAGCTCCGTAAGAGGCTGCAAGCGTTTCCTTGAGAGAGTTGCAGGACTGACCGATATCATGACAGAGGAGCCGGCGGCCAAGGATATGGAGGTTAAGATCCATAAGGCAATCAAGAAGGTATCCTCCGATATCGAGGCTATGAAGTTCAACACTGCAATTGCCTGCCTGATGACTCTCATCAACGAGATTTATGCAGTTGGCAAGATCAGCAAGGATGACCTTGTAATCTTCATCAAGCTCCTTTGCCCGTTTGCACCTCATCTTTGCGAGGAAATCTGGGAGACCATCGGCGGAGAAGGCTTACTTTCCCTTTCCAAGTGGCCGGAATATGAAGAGAGCAAGACTGTAGAGGACTCCATAGAAATCGGTGTCCAGGTCAACGGTAAGGTTCGTGGAACCATCGTAATCCCGAACGGCTGTGCGAAAGAGGAAGCTCTTGAGCTGGCGAAGAAGGACGAGAGAGTAGCTTCCTTCTTGGAAGGCAAGACTCTTGTAAAAGAGATTTATGTACCGAATAAGATCGTAAACTTTGTTGCGAAATAAAGATTACTGGAATAGAGAAACTCTCCACTGAATGATCGGTGGGGAGTTTTTTGAATTACAGCAGTTATCTTCAAATAAAAGAATAAAAGACTATCTTATAAAGGAAGATCAGTGGTCAGATAATATGAAGACTGACGGCACACTTGGAAAATTATAGCCAGAGAAAATGCAGAGATAGTCCACTGCTGGCTATAGAAGTATATAGAAAATGCATAAAACGATTATGACTGTTTTAAGAAATTAAACGCCTGCTCATAATGGAGAATGCGGTTTTTTTGATTTTCCAATAAGGTGGTTCGCTTTAATTCAATGGCAATTGTGTAATCTACAAGTTCTTTTCCAGTGCAGTCGAGAAGACGATATTTCTCGATAAGCTGCTGTTCGGAGATGGATTGAACATCGACAGCTGTAGTCGCTCTTTCTTCTGTTAATCCTAACAGGTAATCGGTAGAGACATGAAAAAGCTGCGACATCTTTATAAGAAATGGAAAGCCTGGTTCCCGAATGTCCATTTCGTAATTGCGCAAAGTGTTGGCAGGAATGCCAAGCTCGGCAGCGAAAGCGTCGCGATTGCGATAACCATGTTCTTTACGCAGCTGCATAAGTCTTTTTCCAAAAGTCATGATAAAAATCCCTCCATTTTCTATTATTGATTGACAAAATCATATAGAATAGATATAATATACTCACCAGAACAGCTGGAAGGTAGATGCTCTCTACCTGATCCTGTTATATTGGGTGTTGACTATTGAGATAGCCGTTCCGCAACTTTCCGAGGGTTAGGACGGCTATTTCTTATGTATGGCGAATTCCAGAATAGAAACAAGTAAAATACCTGCGGTTAAAATAACCATAAATTCTTCATAGGTTGACATAAGTATCACCTCCTCCATAAAACTCGGATGGGTGAGAGCACGTCCCCCAACTGCTCGGGAAAATATATTAAATTTGAAATACATATATTTATTATATAGAATAATTCGAATTACGTCAATAAAAAATATCCAAATAAGGAATGAAATATATAAATACACTCAAAATGAGTAAAAAAATAAGGAGCTGAAAAACGATGAATGGACTCAGCCAAAAACGATATCTCGAACTCCCCCTCCCAACCGAAGACGATCCCCGCTCAGACCAGCAGCGGATCCTGGATAGTCTGGCGGCAGCAGGTGTGGAAGAGCGAGTTCATATACCTGTCCACATTTTGCGGCAGTTATACCCTTTGCTGGACAACGCAAAGTGGAAAATAACGGTTTCCCTTGCCTGGAATGGGGAAAACTGGGAAATGGTGGAGATAGAGGAAGGAGATACCACCGCGCAGCATTATGGGCTGGCAGTGGATCTGGGAAGTACCACTGTGGTGGCGAGACTTCTGGACTGCAACAGTGGAGAGATTTTGAAGGAAGTCAGTAGCTTCAATAAGCAGATCCAGTGGGGGACAGATATTCTGTCCAGGATTTTTTACTGTAAAGATAATAGGGAAAAGCTGGAAGAAGTGCGGCGGGCTACGGTGGAATCCATTTGTGAATGCATGGATAAGCTGGATGCAAGCCACTCCGCGCTCTCCATGGTAATCGCGGGTAACACCACCATGATTCACTTCCTTCTTGGAATGGACGCCTTCTGCGTCTTCTACACCCCACACGCAGTTCATGCCGACTGCCCCGGCTTTCAATTGGCGCGCGATCTGGATATTCCGCTGAAAGGCTACGTTTATTGTTACCCTGCCAAGTCAAACTACCTTGGCGGCGATATTATCAGCGGCATGATTGACACTGAATTATACAAGAAAAACGAGATCAGTGTTTTCTTCGATATCGGAACCAACGGCGAGCTGGTGATTGGAAATAAAGAATTTCTTCTATGCGGTGCAGGCGCAGCAGGACCAGCGCTGGAGGGAGGAGTGGTGCGTACCGGAATGCGGGCGGACATAGGAGCAGTAGATGAAGTGAAGATAAGGGATGGAAATATTTATGTGCATGTGATTGGAAGCCATAAGGAAGACTCAGGAAGCCATGAGAAAAATTCAGGTAATCATGAGGAGAATTCATCGGGGGAAGAACCTCGGGGAATCTGCGGTTCCGGCATCATAGACCTGATCGCAGAGCTTTTCCTGGAAGGCTGGATCGACATCCGCGGCAAGCTTTCCCCGGAAAAAAGCCCTCTTATCCAGGAGAGAGACAACCAGCTCTGTGTGGAATATGCCTCCGGTCTGTACTTCTACCAGAAGGACATCGACGAATTTATCCGCACCAAATCCGCCGCTCACACCATGGTAGAAATCATGCTCCGTGAATCCGGTCTTGACTTAAACCAGGCAGACCGCTTCTACGTGGCAGGAGCCTTTGGCAAACACGTATCCAAAGAATCTGCCATCACCATCGGCATATATCCCGATATGGATCGCGACCACATTATCAACGCTGGAAACTCCTCACTGGAAGGAGCCCAGAAGCTACTTCTGAACCGGAGCCTTCTCACTGACATCGACCAGATCCTGGAAGAAATGGTCTACATCCAGTTCGCTGAAGTAGAAGACTTCCTGGAACTAATGGTAGCAGCCCAAGCATTGCCACATACAGATTATAAGCGGTATCCTACGGTTATGAAGAAGCTAAAAGAACGGCAGAAAGATATAAAGTTATAAACTGCTTTTTGATTTATTTCAATGGAAATTCATTTTCAAATGGTTGATTTGAAGGAGTTCTTTCGATATACTTAGAAGTAATAGAAATCATCGAAAAGGAGTGATTACATGCCATTACTCGAAGAAAAAGTTTATACAATAGATGATATATATGCTCTTCCGGAAGGGGAGAGAGCGGAGCTTATTGATGGACATATATACTATACGGCACCACCTAACAGAACACACCAGACTGGATTATTGAGATTGTTTCTCCTGCAAGTAAACGAACGGACTATTATACGAAGCTTTTTAAATACAGAACAGCAGGTGTAAGAGAATACTGGATCATAGATGCGGCTAAGAATCAGATATTTGTATATAATTTTGAAAAAGAAGATACGGAACAATATACACTGCAGGATTCGGTAAAAGCAGGAATTTATGAGAACCTGGTGATTGATTTTAGTAAACTGGATATTTAGAAAATGTATGTAAGGGCAGGTCTGTTTTGCAGCTTGCCCTTTTTGCAATTCGTACAGCAATAATGAGAAAATTGTAAAAATTATCTAAATTTATAGTAATTTCTCACAAAATATGCTATACTACTCCCAAACCAACAGACAGGAAGTGTACGAAATGACAGCACCCAAGAAACCACCAATTACGAAAAGTTTCGGATACGCATTTGAAGGAATTTTCACCTGTATCCGCAAGGAACGGAACATGAAGATCCACTGTATCATGGCAGTCCTGGTAGTGATCGCAGGCATCATCCTGAAGCTTTCCCCAGTGGAATGGTGCATCTGTCTTGGCCTTTTCGGACTGGTGATGGCACTGGAGTTGGTGAACACCGCCGTAGAATCCGTGGTGGATCTGGTGACCAGCGAGTACAAGCCCCTGGCGAAGATCGCCAAGGACACCGCAGCAGGCGCCGTCCTGATCGCCGCCATCATGGCCGCCATCGCCGGACTGATCATTTTCGTACCTAAAGGGCTGGTATTTCTTGGACTTTTATGAGAAGTCCGATCTGCTGAAAACGAAAATCCCACAGGGAGTTGGCAGATACAGCTGTAAATAAGAAAGGAGCACACACTATGGAACTTGGAGAAGGCATCAAAAAAATATTACTTGCAGGAATCGGCACTGCAGCAGTGACCGCAGAGAAATCCAAAGAAGTTCTGGATGAACTGGTAAAGAAAGGTGAGCTCACTGTAGAACAGGGCAAGGTCCTCAATCAGGAACTGAAGCACAATATCAAAGAGAGCGTGAAGAAGAACGTAAACGTAACTCTGAAGCCGTCCAACCCGGACGAGCTGAAGGAAGTCCTTGGCAAAATGACTCCGGATCAGCTGGCCGCCCTGAAAGAGCAGATCAGCAAGATGCAGGCGAAAGACGTAGACGCAGAGGAGACTGCCGAAGAAGAGGAAGAGGCAGAAGAAGTGGAGGAAGCCAAAGAAGAATACGAGGACGACCCTCAGGAATAAGCAATAACATTTTCCGAAAAAGAAATAGTATTGCCTTGTTTAAGAAGTGCAGCAGGAAATCCTGAACGGCATTGCAGAACGAAATAAAGAAATTTATGAAGGCAGGATGAGGAGAAAGAGTACCCGAATCCTGCCTTTTCAGTAAGGGGAACAGACATGGGTGTGACAAAGAATGACAGTACGATGAAGGCAGAAGCAGACCAGGCACAAAGAAAGAATCTGGAAGTGGAAAACCAACAGGATAAAAATGAGAAAAACAGCACAGCTGGTAAGAAGTCAAACGGTAAAGACACCGGCACGTATAAAGAAAGGCTAAAAGAAATTACAGCCGTTCTCCACAAGCATGCCATCACCCGAGGCGTCTCCCCGGAGAAGCTCCGCCTCATTCTCACAGATCTCGGCCCCACCTTCATCAAGCTGGGACAGATCATGTCCATGCGCTCCGACATTTTGCCCAAGCGTTACTGCGACGAGCTGATGAAGCTTTGCTCTGATGTAGACCCTATGCCATTTGCGGAAGTAGAAGAAGTCCTCCGGGAAGCATTTGGCTGTCCCTGGCAGGAAGAATTTCAGGAAATCCAGGAGAAGCCCCTTGGCTCAGCCTCTATCGCCCAGGTACACCACGCCGTCCTGAAAACCGGCGAAGAAGTTGTGATAAAGGTACAGCGAAAGGGCATCTACGAGATCATGGCCCGCGATATCGGCTTGATGAAGAAGGCAGTGAAGCTCCTTCCCCCTGTAAGCATCAAGGAAGCGGTAGATCTGAATCTTGTGCTGGAAGAGCTGTGGCGTGTCACCCAGGAAGAGATGAATTTCCTGACGGAAGCAGCCAACATGGAAGAATTTTCCAGGAAAAATAAAAATGTGGCATTTGTAAAAACGCCCATTCTTTACAGAGAATATACCACAGCCAGCGTCCTTGTTATGGAATACATTGATGGTATTCCCATCGACCATAAGGAAGAGCTTCTCGCAGGCGGCTATGACCTTGATGAGATCGGCAGCAAATTTGTAGATAATTTTATCAAGCAGGTTATGGACGACGGCTTTTTCCACGCAGATCCCCATCCTGGAAATGTGATGATCCAGGGAGGCAAGATCGTGTGGATCGACATGGGAATGATGGGACGGCTGAATGAACGTGATCGCGAGCTGATCGGTCAGGCTATCGAAGGAGTGGCACTGAATGACATTGGAAAAATCCAGGATGCAGTGCTGGCACTTGGAGAATTCAAGGGGAAACCCAATCAGAGCCGTCTTTACACAGACATCCGCGACCTTATGGCGAAATACGGCACCGCAGATTTTGGCGAAATCGATATCGTAGAAATCCTTACAGATCTGATGGACGTAATGAAGGAGAACAAGATCGTCATGCCCCATGGCCTAACCATGCTTGCAAGAGGACTGACGCATATGGAAGGGGTACTGGCAGATATCAGCCCGGAGATCAATATGGTGCAGATTGCAGCAGCCCGCTTGAAGGGAAACCTTCTGGAGGAGGGAAACTGGAAGAAGCAGATGAAGGGCACCGGGAAAAAGCTGTATCGCTCCATGCTCCGCGCCGTGGATATCCCTGCGCTGGCAGCAGATTTCCTGCAGGGCTGCATGAAGGGCCAGACCAAGATCAATCTGGACCTTCACGCCTCCGATGACCTGGCGTGGCTGATGCGCCGCCTAATCCGGAACATCGTGCTTGGTCTTTGGGTCATGGCACTTCTGATCAGCTCCAGTATTATCTGCACCACAGACATGACACCGAAGATAATGGGAATTCCGGCTTTTGGAGTGCTGGGGTACTTTGGGGCACTGGTGATTCTCATGTACCTGTTTATCAAACACTTTATGAAAAAGTAGTGGAAAAAACCAGTGGGAAAATCGGGTTAAGTGGATAAAATTACCAAACTTTGTCGGAAAGGCCAGAAAGAAACCTGGGGGGGTTGACACTAATAGGGCAGGGTGGTATTTTATTAAGAAGACTGGAATGGTGAAATTTGTCGAAATTGGAAAAAAAGAAATAAATAATACCGCTGACGCATGAACGGTGGTTACAGATCAGGAGTGATGTGACCTAAATATGCCTGAGAAAAAGCATAACCGGGAAGTGTTGGCGGGAAAATACAAATTTAGATAAGTTATAAATATAACATGAAAAATGGATTTTGCCATTGCATTTTAGAGAATGGAAGGATTCTGTCAGCTGTATTTACCTAAGCTGAACGGAAGAAAAGTATTTGGGAGGGAAAAGGAAAATATGTATCGGAAGGACTCAGAGGGCTGGTTAAAACATGGGGATTTTATTGTTCTGGATATGATCTGTCTGCAGCTGGCATTTATTTTGGCATATGCATTCCGCGGGTACGGATTCAATGTGTATGGAGATATATTGTATCGAAATATGGCAATATTCCTTGGATTTGCCGACCTGGTGGTGATCTTCACCTCCGGTACCATGAAAAGCGTTCTGAAAAGAGGTCACTATAAGGAATTTGTCACCACCTTGAAAAATGCTGTGGCAGTAGGTGCTCTTGCAATCGCTTATCTGTTCATAATCCAGGAAGGCCAGAGCTTTTCCAGAATGATCCTGATCACCACAATTGTGATCTACCTGATCCTCACCTATGCCATAAGAGAAATCTGGAAAAATTCCTTACATAAAAAAATGGAAAACGGCGGCGACAAGAAGCTGCTGATCATCACCTCCAAAGCGGTAGCAGAGAACGTAGTGCACAGCATGCAGGAAAACAATTATGCCAGATATTCCCTTGCCGGAGTGGTTGTGATCGATGAGGACTGCACCGGTGAGAAAATCTGTGGCGTCCCTGTTGTTGCCGGCGAAAGTGACGTGCCTATGTACGTCTGCCAGGAGTGGATTGACGAGGTGCTGATCGTCATCTCCGAAGATCTGCCATACCCGGATGGGCTTATCGACAAGCTCACTGAAACCGGCGTAACCGTTCATCTGAACCTTGCAAAAATCACCAACCAGACTGGCAAAAGACAGTTTGTGGAAAAGGTTGGAAGCTACACAGTTCTGACCACAAGTCTGAACTATGCATCCTTCGGGCAGCTTTTCCTGAAGCGTCTGATGGACATCTGCGGCGGACTGGTTGGCTGTATTTTCACAGGAATCATTACTATTTTCGTTGGCCCCGCCATCTATCTGGCATCCCCAGGTCCGATTTTCTTCTCCCAGGAACGTGTGGGAAAGAACGGAAAGAAATTCAAAATGTACAAATTCCGCAGCATGTACATGGATGCGGAAGCGCGGAAAGCCGAGCTTATGAAAGAGAACAAACTGGGCGATGGAAAAATGTTCAAGATGGACTTCGACCCCAGAGTAATCGGAAATAAAGTGCTGCCAGACGGGTCACATAAGACCGGGGTGGGAGACTTTATCAGAAGGACGAGCCTGGATGAGTTCCCGCAGTTTTTTAATGTGCTGAAAGGGGATATGTCCATTGTGGGAGTCCGAGATATAATAGGAACAACCAAGGAAAAACCGCAGTTTTCAGCGGCTTTCGCTATGTAGAGTTCTCTCGGATGTCCATTATTTGTTGCAAGTGAGTTCTGATACATGGTCGGAAGTCATTGAAGCTAGCAGGCTCTTTGGATGCTCATTTTGACCCAATCTTACGAGCAACAAAAATGATAAGGAGAATTCGACATAGCCTGTGTACCCGTTGATACATGGGCTAGGAGTCGTAGGAAAGAATATTGAAACAAAGAACAAAGATAGAATAACAAGCCCCTGATTTAATCGGGGGGGGTATAGGAAAGGATGATTAGGATGTTGCGAACGTGGAAAATGGATCGCAGATATAATTCCCCAACCCCAATTAATGGGAAGAAAACTGAATATCGGAACCCTTATATTACATATCTAATAAATCTATATGTAATGCCCTTAAGTTGTTTCATTCTATTTTCTATATGGCTTTGGGGAGAGTTACATATCTTACTAAATCCATGTGAAAAAAATGTAATTGGGATGAATGTCTTTTTCTTTGGAACGTTTATCCTGTTTGGTTTTATTTTATTTTACTTAGAAAGATGCTTACGTTATTGTGGGGACAATCGTAAGTTGACATATAAATTACAAAAAATGTGAGGGGAAAGAGAAAAATCTATGTATAGAAAAGATTCAGAAGGATGGTTAAAACACGCAGACTTTATAGTCTTAGATATGATTTGTTTGCAGCTGGCATATGTTCTTGCATATGCAGTTAGTGGATATGGATTTAATCCATATGCAATGATTATATATCGAAATATGGCAGTATTTCTTGAGTTGGCAAATCTTGTTGTGATTTTTGCATATGGAACTATGAAGAGTGTTTTAAAACGAGGCTATTATCGTGACTTTGTAGTGACAATAAACCATTCTATTATGGTTGGTGCATTGGCAATTTTGTATTTGTTTTTATTGCAGCAAGGTCAAGATTTTTCAAGATTAACATTGATTCTTACAGTTGTATTTTATGCTGTGATTACATACATAGTGCGAGAATTGTGGAAGCGGTTGTTAAGAAAGAAGATGGAAGATGGTGGGGAAAGAAAGTTACTCATTATCACTTCGGAGGATGTCGCTGAACAAGTGGTATCTAATATGCAGGAAAATAATTATGCAAGATATTCATTAGCAGGGGTTGTAGTAATTGATGCTGACTGGACTGGCAGAATGGTTAAGGGGGTTCCTGTAGTTGCGAATGAAGAAAACGCAGCGATGTATGTGTGCCAAGAATGGATAGATGAGGTTTTAATTGTTATTTCAGAAGTACTTCCATATCCGGCAGAATTAATTGAAAAACTTACAGAAACAGGAGTAACAGTTCATTTAAATCTTGCAAAAATTACAAATGTAACAGGTAAAAAACAGTTTGTAGAAAAGGTAGGAAATTATACAGTTCTTACTACAAGTATTAATTATGCTTCAACTAGACAATTGATGTTAAAACGCTTAATGGATATAGCTGGTGGATTGGTTGGATGTATTCTTACAGGAATTATTTGTATTTTTGTCGGACCGGCAATTTATATTGCATCACCAGGTCCAATTTTCTTTGCTCAAGAGCGAGTTGGAAAGAATGGAAAAAAATTTAAGATGTATAAATTCCGAAGCATGTATATGGATGCTGAGGAACGTAAAGCAGAACTTATGAAGGATAACAAACTTGGGGATGGGAAAATGTTTAAACTTGACTTTGACCCTCGGGTTATCGGAAACAAAATTCTTCCGGATGGAACACATAAAACGGGTATTGGTGATTTTATCAGAAGGACAAGCTTGGATGAGTTCCCGCAGTTTTTTAACGTGTTGAAAGGAGACATGTCGATCATTGGGACTAGACCTCCCCTGATTTCTGAAACTTCTTTGTATGAGCTTCATCACCGAGCAAGATTGGCAATTAAACCTGGAATTACTGGTATGTGGCAAGTAAGCGGACGAAGTGATATTACTGATTTTGAAGAGGTAGTTCGTCTTGATAAAGAGTATATCACAAATTGGAATATTGGACTAGACATAAAGATATTGTTTAAGACTGTTATGGTAGTTCTAAAAAAAGATGGTTCCATGTAAGGAGAAAAGCAACTGTGGTTTGATTTTTTATAAGATTGAACCACAGAGAAAATAAAATAGATAAGTTATAAATATAAAAGAAATAGAAATGAGGATAAACAAATGATTATAACAAAAACACCGTTTAGAATGTCATTCTTTGGAGGCGGAACTGATATGCCGTCATTTTTTCAAGAAAATGGTGGTGCAGTTTTATCAACAACATTTGACAAATATTGTTATGTGAATGTACGTCATTTACCGAGATTTTTTGACTATTCAACAGAACTTTCATATTCAAAAACAGAAAGAGTTACAGATGTGGAAGATATTCAGCATCCTGCAATTAGAAATGCTATGAAATTTTTGGATATGCATGAGATTCGATTGACGTATGAAGCAGATTTACCAGCTCGTTCTGGATTAGGGACAAGTAGTTCATTTGCGGTTGGAATGTTAAATGCTTTTTATGCATTAAAGGGAAAGTATGCAGATAAGAAAAAACTTGCAGATGAAGCAATTTACCTGGAAAGAGAATTGTGTATGGAAGCAGGTGGTTGGCAGGATCAGATAGCAGCTTCATTTGGTGGTTTTAATCGTATTAATTTTACAGATGAAGGATATGAAGTTCTTCCAATAATTATTTCACCTGAACGTAAAAAACAACTGAATAAGAATTTAATGATGTTTTTTACAGGTTTCACACGTTTTTCATCAGATGTTCAGAAAGCAAATGCAGCAGGTAAAGTAGATAAAACAGCACAGCTCAAAGAGATGCTCTCTCTTGTGGATGAAGCTGAAAAGGTATTAACTGATAAATCTATTAGTTTAGACGAATTTGGAAGAATGTTAGATCATACTTGGAAATTGAAAAGGCAGACAGGTAGTGCAGTTTCAACAAGTAATATCGACATTCTTTATGATAAAGGAATCAAAGCAGGTGCACTTGGAGGAAAATTACTTGGAGCTGGTGGTGGAGGATTCCTTGTATTTTATGTACAACCTGATAAGCAGAGTGCAGTGCGTGAAGCAATGAAAGAGCTGATGTATATTCCGTTCAATTTTGAAGATGGGGGAACGAGAGTAATTCACTATACACCAGAATCGTATGAGCCATTAGTTTAAGGAGAAGAACGCATGAAAGTTGTAATTATGGCAGGTGGTAAGGGTACAAGAATATCATCTGTGGCAAGTGATATTCCAAAACCGATGATAAAGATTGAAGGGAAACCTGTTTTGGAGCATGAAATCGAATGTTTACGAGATCAGGGATTTAAAGATATTATCCTGACTGTCAGTCATTTAGGAAATATAATAATGGAATATTTTGGAGATGGCAGTGGCATTTCTCCAGTGACAGGCAAGAATTTTGGTGTTCATATTGAATACTATTTTGAAAAAGAACCGTTAGGCAATGCAGGAGCATTATTTAAAATCAAGAATAAACTGACAGATGATTTTTTACTGTTAAATGCTGATGCAATGTTTGATGTAGATTTTAACCGTTTTGTTGATTTTCATAAGAAGCATGGAGGTTTAGTAACATTATTTACTCATCCAAATAGTCATCCATACGATAGTGGTTTAATCATAGCTGATGAGCATGGAACGGTTCAAAAATGGCTGGCGAAAGAAGATGAAAGACCTGAATATTACAAAAATAGAGTAAATGCAGGATTACATGTTATCTCACCGAAAGTTTTGGAACAGAAAATTGATACCCCTAAAATAGATTTAGATAGGCAACTTCTAAAACCACTGTCCGGTACAGGAAAAATGTTTTGTTATGATAGCCCAGAATATGTAAAAGATATGGGAACACCAGACAGATACTATGCAGTGTGTGCGGATTTTAAAGCTGGAAATGTTCAAGGAAAAAACTTAAAGAATAAGCAGAAAGCTATTTTTCTGGATAGAGATGGAACAATCAACAAATATGTTGGATTTTTGAGGAACATAGATGACTTTGAATTACTTGATGGTGTAGCGGAAGCAATAAAAAAAATTAATGAATCAGGATATTTGACGATTGTAGTGACAAATCAACCGGTGATTGCTCGTGGAGAGGTGAGTTTTGAAGAATTGGATGAAATCCACAACAGAATGGAGACCTTATTAGGCAAGGCTGGTGCATATATAGATGGATTATATTATTGCCCACATCATCCACACAAAGGATATGAAGGAGAAAGACCTGAATTAAAAATAGAATGTGAATGTAGAAAACCGAAGCCAGGTATGCTTATAAAAGCAGCAGAAGATTTCAATATAGATTTAGAAAAATCTTGGATGGTGGGTGACGGTGAAAATGATATTCTAGCGGGAAAAAATGCTGGATGTAAAACGGTGTTAATTGGTAGTCGGGATTATCGACAGGATTGTACTGTTTCATCATTAAAAGAGTTTGTAGATAAAATGTTGTGATTTGGTAAAAAAGGAGTTTTAGAGCAATGAGAAAACTAGAAGAAAGATTACAGAAACACGTTGATTTATTAGTAGAAAGATACCCTGCATTAAAAAGTATTGAGCAGTCTATTATTGATGCATATTTAGTCATGGAAGAATGTTATGAAAACGGTGGGAAACTGTTAATTGCAGGAAATGGTGGTTCAGCAGCAGATTCAGAGCATATAGCTGGTGAATTAATGAAAAGATTTAAAACTCCTCGTCCAGTTAAAAAGGAATTTGCAGATAAACTTATTGCGATTGATCCAGAAAGAGGAACACAACTTGCAAATAATCTGGAATGTTCACTGATGGCGATTCCATTAGTAGCACATGAAGCGTTGACTACTGCTTATATTAATGATGTAGATGGATTAGGAGTATTTGCACAGCAGTTATTTGGATTTGGAAGAAAAGGAGATGTTTTTTTGGGAATTTCTACTTCTGGAAATAGTAAGAATGTAATACCGGCTACGGTAGTCGCCAGAGCATTAGGAATTAAGGTGATTGGTCTTACTGGTGCAAATGGTGGAGAGCTTGCAAAAGTAGCAGATGTAGCAGTCAAAGCACCAGAAAATGAAACATATATGGTGCAGGAATTACATTTGCCGATTTATCATTGCTGGTGTCTTATGCTTGAAGATAAGTTTTTTGGTTAAAAATAAGGATGTAAGAATGAAAAAACAAAAATTACTTAATACATATGTAAATAATGTAGATATGGATGAAACACTTTCCGCAATTGATAAGATGGTAGAAAACGGTGAAAAAAAATATATTGTTGCAATAAATGTGGATGTTGTTATGAAAATTGAAAATGATTCATATCTCAAAAAGATTACAGATAATGCAGATATGGTATTGGTGGATGGAAAACCTTTAATTTGGATTTCAAAAATACATAAAAAACCTGTAAAAGCAAAAATATCTGGGTCTGATTTGGTGCCATTATTATGTGAAAAATCTGCTAAACGAGGATATTCTTTATTTATCATTGGGGGTAAAGAAGGAATTGCAGAAAAGGCAAAATTAAAATTGGAAGAAAAATATCCTAATATTAATGTTGTTGGAACTTATGCTCCACCGTTCGGATTTGAAAAAGATGAAAAAGAATTAGAAAAAATAAATAGATTAATTTCTGAAAATAAACCCGATTTATTGATAGCTTGTTTTGGCTGCCCTAAACAGGAAAAATGGATTTATGAAAACTATCAAAAGTATGATGCTAAAGTGTCAATTTGTGCAGGTGCTACGGTGGACTTTTTGGCAGGAAATGTTAATAGAGCACCTAAATGGATGAGTGAGCATGGGTTAGAGTGGTTTTATCGTTTTTTGCAAGAACCAAAAAGAATGTTTAAACGTTATTTTATAGATGATGTCAAAATATTAAAATTGGTTTTTAAATACAAATAGGGAGATTAACTATGAAAGTAATAGAAAGTCTTGATGAATTAAAAAAAATAGAATTAGATATTATGATAAAAGTCCATCAATTTTGTGAAGAAAATGGAATTAAATATTACATGATTGCAGGAACATTAATTGGGGCAATAAGACATAAAGGTTTTATTCCATGGGACGATGACATTGATATTGCAATGCCTAGGGAAGATTATGAAAAGTTTTTGAAGAAATTTCCTGAATATGGGAAAAAAAATAATTTGCTAGCCGTTAATAACAGAACAAATCCATATTATGGTAGACCAATGACAAAAGTGATTGATACTAGAACATCACTTACAGAACCTGAATACAGATCAGATGATCCTATAGGTGTTTTCGTTGACATATGGGTAATGGATGGAGTACCAGATGACGCAAGTAAAGATGCTTGGTTGAAAAAAATGCGTAAAGAAAAAGAAATATTATTTGCATCAGCGTATAAAGCAACAACACAGTTTAGTTTTGCTAAAAATCTTGCTATATTACTGGGACGTCCTATCAATTATAAAAAAAGAGCAGAAAAATTTGATAAGCTTGCTCAGACATATAAGTATGAAGAATGTGATACAGTTGTCAATTATATTGGAATGACAAAAAAATTGGAAACATATCAGAAAAGCTGGTTTGGAGAAGGTGTTCTTGTTGACTTTGAAGGATATAAATTTTGGGCTCCGGTGAAATATGATGAGTGGTTACGGGCACGTTTTGGAGATTATATGCAGTTGCCGCCGGAAAATGAAAGAATTCCACATCATGTTATGAACACTTACTGGATATAAGATTAAATGATATGTTTGAAATATAGTAATAAAATATAATAGTAGTATTATTAATAACTGCTAGAAATGGATAGGAGAAGAATATGAATATAGCAATTTTAACAGCAGGTGGAGTTGGTAGTAGAACTCATCAAGATATTCCTAAGCAATTTATTCATGTAAACAACAAGCCGGTTATTATTTATACATTAGAGGCTTTTCAGAAGCATCCTAATGTTGATGAAATATGTGTTGCAATTCTTGAAGGATGGGATCAGATTCTTTGGGCATATGCAAAACAGTTTAATATTACAAAATTAAAATATGTTGTTACTGGAGGTACAACAGGGCAAGAATCTATATTTAATGGATTGTCAGCTATACGAAAAGATCATTCGGACAACGATGTTGTGATTATACATGATGGAAATCGTCCGATGGTAGAGCCTGAGGTTATTACAAATAATTTGGTGCAACAAAAAAAATATGGTTCAGCAGTTACGAGTATACCATGTACAGAGGTTGTTTTTGTGTCAGAGAATAAGATTGATTCTAATAAATCAATTCCAAGAGAAAATCTTCAAAGAACACAGACACCACATTCATATTATCTTGGAGATTTGTGGGAAGCACATTTAAAGGCAAAAGAACTTGGAATAAGTAATACAGCAGCTAGCTGTTCACTAATGGAAGCATTAGGAAAGAAAACTTTTTTTTCAAAAGGATCGGAAAAAAATTTGAAAATTACGACTGTTGAAGATATAGAGATTTTTAAGGCATTATTAGTAGCAAAAAAGGATGAGTGGATAAAATGACAAGGTTAGAACAACAGGATATTAAAATTGTTGCAGAACAACAATATGATTGGAATAAGTTAACGAATAAAACTATTTTAATATCTGGTGGGACAGGTTTTGTTGGAAGTTTTATTATTGAAGTTTTACGATATAGAAATATATTTTATCATCAAGGAATTAAAGTTATATCCTTGTCAAGGAGAGGTGGAAAATCTGATGACATGGTTAAATATATGTCAGTAGATATTAATCAAAAGATAGATATTGATGAAAATATTGATTTTATTTTACACATGGCATCTAATACACATCCTAAACAATATGCAGAAGACCCAATAGGAACAATTACGACAAACGTATACGGATGTAATAATTTATTACAACTTGCAGTTCAAAAACAAATAGAAAGATTTTTACTTACATCCAGTGTAGAAATATATGGGGAAGGTTCTAAAACCCCTATGTCAGAATCGTATATGGGATATATTGATTGTAATAATGCAAGAAGTGGTTACAATGAAGCAAAAAGAACTTGTGAAGCACTTTGTCAGTCTTATAGGGTGCAATATGGTGTTGATTCAGTTGTTGTACGCTTGGCAAGAGTATTTGGAGCAGATAATAAAAAAGATTCTAAAGCAATGTCTCAATTTATGGAAAAAGCAGTTTTGGGAGAGGACATAATATTAAAAAGTAGGGGATTACAAAGATATTCATACTGTTATGTTGCAGATGCAGCAAGTGCAATTATTAATGTTTTGATAAATGGTAAAAATGGTGAGTCGTATAATGTGGCAGATGAAGATGAAAATATGACATTAGGAGAATACGCAGAATATATAGCAGGCCTATCTGATAGAAAAGTTATCATGCAAATTGAAGATAATAATAGTGTTTCAAAGGCAATGTATGCTCTGTTGGATATAAGTAAAATTAAAAAAATAGGATGGAGTCCAATTTATAGTGTCAAGGATGCTTTAAATAAAACATTTTTAATATATAAGGAAAGAAATCAAAGCAATTAGTAATGAAAGGAAAATATGATAATTGAGAATTTAATTATTATATAAGGCTAAATATGAATATTTTAATGTTTACCAGGTGCATGGGGGCGGGGGGAACAGAAAAAGTAATACTTCAATTATGCGAAGCGTTGAACATGTCAGGAAATAAAGTTATAGTATGTGCTGCTTCTGGTAATGGAGTTGAAAAATTGAACGAGAAAAAAATAAAATATTATGAAATACCAGACATACAGAGTAAAAAGCCAACGATAGCTATTAATGTTATTAAAACTATTTTAAAAATAATTAATGATGAGAAAATTGATATTGTTCATACACACCATAGAATGGCTGCATTTTATATGTGCATAATAAAAAAATTTAAATATATTAAAACTATAAATACAATACATAATACTTTTGATGATAAACGGAAACTTACAAAATTTGCGTTTAATAGTACAGAAAATATTGCTGTTGGAAATAGTGTTTTTAAAAATATGACAGAATATTATAATATAAATCCAAAGAAAATTCGTATTATATACAATGCAATTGATAATTCAAATGTTAAATATGAAAATGTGGATATAATAGAGCAGTATTCAAAAGAATATTTCCTTGTAGGAAATATAGGGAGAATTAATACGCAAAAGGGATTTGAGTGTTATGTTCAAGCTGCTGATAGAGTAAAAAAAATGGGATACCCAATAAAATTTTTTATTATAGGTGACGGTGTTTTAAGAGAAAAAATAGAGGAGATGGTTACGCAAAGAAAACTTTCAGATATAGTTATTTTTGCCGGATTTCAAAAAAATATTTTGAATGTAATAGATAAGTTGGATTTAATGGTATTGAGTTCTTTATGGGAGGGATTTCCATTAACACCTATAGAAACTTTTTCTATGGGAAAAACAATTGTCGCAACAGATGTTCCGGGAACAGTTGAAATTGTACAGGATAATATAAATGGTATTATTGTTCCAATTAATTCGGATAAAGCAATCGCTGAAGGAATAATACGTTTATTTAAGGATAAAGCACTTAAAGAAAAATATGAAAAGAATGCAAAAAAAACATATAATGAAAAATTTTCATATCCTGCTTTTTGTAAAAATTATTTAACAGTTTATAATTCGTTATAGAGGAAATAATTATGAAAAAAATATTAATTAATTATATTGGAAAAAGTGGAGGCGGACCAGCATTTGCCTTAGAGTTTGCTAAAGGTCTTGCACTTAATGGATGTGAAGTATATGCTGTCATGTCAGAGTTTGTTGATAATCGTAAATCGTGGGATTGTTGTGAATTAATAAAAGATGTGTACTATGTTAAAACTAATGAATTTCGTGGAAAAAAATATTATGTAAAAGCTCAGTTGGAATTTATTTTAACAGGAAAAAGAAAACTGAAACGCTATTTTAAAGATATTGAATTTGATTATGTAATTACAACAATGCAACATTTATGGAGCTTAGACGTCAGCAAATTGGTTAATGCAAAAAAAATAGTATGGATATGTCATGATCCTATTCCACATTCAGGAAGTGGAAAAATGGATACATATTTAGGAAATAAATTTGCAAAGATTGCAGATGAAACGATAGTATTAACTAAATCATTTGTACCAGTAGTTAGTCAGCGTTGGGGGATTTCAGAAAAACACATACATTTTATGCCTCATGGAAGGCAAAAAATGTATAATCAATATGAATTAGGGAAAACTGAAAATTTTGATGAAAATATAAATTTTCTATTTTTTGGCTACTTAAGAGAATATAAGGGATTGAGAATACTAGCAAGAGCTTTCAAAATTATTCATCAAAAATATAAAAATGTGACATTAACAATTGCAGGAAGTGGAAATTTTGATGCTTATAAGAGTGAGTTTGAAGATATCAATGATGTTTTTGTTAATAATAGATATATTGCGGATGATGAGGTAGGAAAATTTTTTTCTAAAGATAATCTAGTGGTTGTAATGCCGTATTTAGATGCAACACAATCGGGGGTATCATTAACAGCAATGGAGTTTGGTGCTGTAATTATTGCATCAGATACAGGTGGGTTAAAAGAGCAATTGGATGATGGAAAAATAGGATTATATTGTGAACCGGGCAATGTGGATTCATTAGTAGAGCAAATGGAAAAGGTAATTACAAATTCAGAAATATTTACTATAGAAAACGAAAAGATGAAGAGGTATTTAGATAATCTCGAATGGGATAAAGTAACAAAGAAAATGTTAGATGAAATATAATATCTTGGAGTAAAAAATGATTCAATCAAAAGACGATTATAAAAAATATTTAGAAGAAGATCGTATAGCAAATGAATATCGCAGAAAAAGACCACGTTTAGTTGGAAATGAAATATGGAAATTTTTGATTGCTTTACGACGATATGAGTATCATAAAAATTGTATTCCAAATGGGGGGGTTAAAAAAATAATTTGCTTAATTGATAAGTTTCGATGGCACAGATTAAGCGTCAAAACAGGAATAACAATATATCCAAACACATTTGAAGAGGGATTAACAATTTGGCATTATGGTTGTATTGTTTGTAATGGAACTATTAGAGCTGGAAAAAGAGTAACCTTGCAATGCGGTGTTAATATTGCTGAAAATGTTATTATAGGTAATGACTGTTATTTAGCCCCGGGAGTAAAAATAGGGAAAAATGTAATAATTCCTGAAAATTGTGTAGTGGGTTATAATTCTGTAGTAACACGAAGTTTGGAAGTTGCAAATGCAACTTATATAGGTAGTCCTGCAAAGCTTGTAAAGAAAATAGGTTATGTTAAGGATGGAAAAAGATTAAAATTGTAGTATTGGCTGAATATGTTTTATTTGGCGTTCAGAGGGTATATAGATGAAAATAATGAAGAAAAAGAGCGTAACTATTACATTAGATCAAATGGCAGATTTTTTACTGGTTTTATCTATATTTTTATTTGCATATAGAGGAAGTTTAGGGGGAATCACTGCAATTATTAGTTTAATTGTGAGAATTCTGAAAGGAAAATTTGTTAAAACAAATGCAAATAAAGTGTTGCTATTTTGGAGCCTATATTTATTAGTGTTTCCAATTTGTTTATATATAATAAGAAATAATAACTTTGAATTTTATGCATTTATGGGTTATATTTTGTCACTTTCAATATTAATATTTGCTAACGAGCTGAATTATGAACGTATTTTCAAATATATATATATTGGAGCAATTTTTATTGCAGCTAGTGTTTTATTACAGTTTCTCTTACCAGGAATATTTGATTCTATTGCAAAAATTATTATGCCAAGTAATGTATACACCAGTGTTATTAATAGAAATTCTACGGGATATGTTACAGGATTGACAAGAGAAGTTTCTTATGCAGCTTTATTTCTTTTTATAGGTTTATTGTATTCTATCTTTATTAAAAAAAATAGAATTATTAGTTTTGTATGGTTGGGAATATTGTTTTTAACGGGGAAAAAGGCACAGCCAATCTTTGCAATCATCGCTATATGTATAGTACTTTATTCTCAAACTAAAAATTTAAAGAAACATTTAAAAATATTATGTGGGATAATTGCAGGAGTGTTTGCGATTGTTGTATCATTTCCGGTGTGGAAAAATATTTCTTTTTTGGAAAGATTAGTAACATTTATTGAAAATGTAAAAAATGGAAGTGATATAATCGGATTAACTTCTGGACGAACTGTTATATATGAGAGAGCGATTCAATTATGGAGTCAAAATAAATGGTTTGGCATTGGATGGGAGAACTTTAGAAATATAGGAGCGTATGGAAGTTCCGAGTATACAACATGGTTTAACCATTTTGATGTACATAACTGTTATTTGCAAATATTGTGTGAAACTGGAATAATTGGTGCAGCTATTTTTTTATCAATTTTGATACCAACGCTTATTTATGCTATTAAAATCTTAAGGAAAAATCCAACACAATATATAAAATTTTCAGAAGCATATTTTATATTTTTTTGGATTTTTGTATTGACGGAACCTTGTTTGTATACAGATAGTTACGTCATTTTTTTGACACTTGTGTTGGCATATATTTTTAAAAGACATAAAGCAGAATAGACATCTTGAATGTTCTGAAAAATAGTGTGAGATATACATGGAGGAATATAAAATTGAATAAAAAAGCACATATATATTATACTATGTTTATAAGTTTTATTTCAGTTGCTTTGAATTGCTTTATTAACCTATATTTAGCTCCTAAAATTACTAATAATGTAGGTGTTGAAGCGTATGGATTTGTTTCATTGGCAAAAAATTTTGTTACGTATGCGAATATTATCATGACTGCATTAAATTCTTATGCAGCTAGATATATGACAGTTGCATATGTACAGGATAAAAAGGATGATTATCAAAAATATTATAGTACAGTATTTTTGGCAGATCTGTTTTTAGGAGGAGTAATATTTATAATAGGACTAGTATGCATTTTTAAATTAGAAGTAATACTAAATATACCTCAAAATTTGATTGGGTCAGTTAAATTCTTGTTTTTATTAACATTTCTGACATTTTATATTACTACTATCTCAACAGTCTTTTTTGCAACGGGATATGTAAAAGACAAATTGGATGTTATTAACTCAATAAAAGGCTGGTCATATGTTGTTGAGATTGCTATTTTAATATTTTCTTTTTTTATATTACAACCTAAAGTTTGGTATGTTGGTGTTGGAACTCTGGCGGCGGCACTTGTATTATTTATAGGTTCGTATATTTTTACAAAAAAAGCAATACCAGAAAGTAAAATAAAAATTTCAAAATTTAGTAATAATGCACTAAAAAAATTAGTGATGGGAGGTATTTGGAATTCAGTAAATAGTATGGGAAATGCTTTGAATTCTGGACTGGATTTATTAATATCAGATTTATTATTGAGTGCTGTATCTATGGGACAGGTTTCAATAGCTAAAACAATTAATAATATGTTGTACACGATATATAGTACAATAGCTCAGCCATTTCAACCTACTTTTTTAAGAGAGTACTCAGAAAATAATAAAGAGGAATTAATTAAAGAGTTAAAATATTCAATGAAGGTATGTGGTGTACTTACCAATATTGTTTTTGCTGGATTTTGTACTTTAGGAGTAGCATTTTATCAATTGTGGATTCCAACACAAAATATACATTTAGTATATAGATTGACAGTATTAGCAATGTTACCTTGCATTACGGAAGGATGTATGTATCCATTATATTATGTTTATACGTTGACTGTAAAAAATAAAATTCCATGTTTTATAACCATAATAGGTGGGGTATTGAATGTCGTAAGTATGTATATTTTATTAAAGTATACTAAAATAGGAGTTTATGCAATTGTTATAACAACGGCAGTTATTATGAATTTTATTAATATGGTTACAAATCCAATATACATATGCAAATGTTTGAAAGTCAAAATAACAACTTTTTATCCGAATATTTTAAAAAATATTTTATGCTGTTTTTTTGCAGTCATTGCTATGAAAGTAAGTTTATATTTTTTTCCACAAATAAATACTTGGATAATGCTTGTTATTAAGGGCATTTTGTGTGTAATAGTAGGACTTTTGGCACAAGTATTTATTTTGTTTAAGCCGGAAGAAATACATAGAATGGGATTAAAAGTAATTTGTAAATTGAGAAAAGAATAATAATTTAACTATGGAATTGTGTCATTTATCTCTAAGGTAAAGAACGTGACTTTGGGACTAAAAAGAGAATATTATTTATTAGTCAATTAAATTAATATAAAAATAATAAAGCAGTTCCGCAGGGAGATAGCATTAAAAATGAAATTATATGTTTGCAAAAAACTAAAGATAATGAAAAAGAAGAGGGTTATACATGATATTGAACAAGTATATGCAGAATAAAAAAGACATCAGTGCGGTGGGGGGGGGTATGGAAATCTAGATATTTTAAAGATATTACTTGCACTCCTTATTGTATTGAGGCACATTGGGCAATGGTTTCTTTCTAATAATGTATTTTGGCATGTGTATATTATTAATACGATTAGTACAATTGGAGTTACTTCGTTTTTTATTATGTCAGGTTTTCTTTTATTCAGAAAACCAGTTGGTAAAGAAAGGCTTAAAAAACAGATTCTTCGTATTCTAAAATTATATGGATGTTGGACTATTGTTTACTTACCGCTTGATATTTATAAATATTTGAAAGATGGATTAAATCTTTCTCAAGCAATAGTGGATTTTGGTCAGAAAGCAATTTTTGACGGTACATATTACCATATGTGGTATTTGCCATCATTGATTGTGGCTATATGTGTAGTATATATAATGAAAAATAGACGATGCATTTTAATAGCAGTAACAGCTGGGCTAATGATTATTGGAATTTTGACGGATACTTATGGCATAAGTTTTCCAAAAATATATTATACCATATTTCTTACTACCCGAAATGGTTTGTTTATGGGCTCTTTTTTGGTTGCGATTGGAAAGTGTCTTGCTGATTATGAAAGTAAGTTGAAAAATTTAAAAAAATGGAAATTGATATTACCAGTTGCAATTGCTGCTTTATATGTAGAAGGGATTTTGATAAGTAAATTTGATAGTGAGCGTATAATTAATATTGCTTTTACTACTGTTATTGTGTCAATTATATTAGTGACGCTTATGATAGGACTGCCTCAAATCAAAGCAAGTAAGAATGTAAGAAATATGAGTACTGTGATATATTTATGTCATCCGTGTATTATGGTTACTATTAATTTGTCAGATCATTTAGGATTTTTTTTAAACGCAGGTGTTAAAGCATTTATTAGTATGACAATGTCAATTTTGGTGGCATTAGCTGTAGTGAAATTGTCAAATAAATTTAAAATAATAGATAATTTTATGTGAACTGTTCTGATGTATCAGAAGAATTTATTTGAAGATTTGAAATAAATAATAAAGGAGAACGATGGGAAGTAAGATAATCGAAATATTTAATAAAATAGCATATAATGTATTATCAGCACTTTACCAACCCTTTTGGGCGGCAGTTCTCCTTGCATTTCTAGCAATGTTCCTGTATTTGTATGCAAAAGAACATGAATGGAAAAGGAATAATTTTGTCCGAAACATGTTTGCAACATGGTGGAGAGCATTTAAAAATTCATCAAATTTCCGACGAACATTTTTATTAGCTTTTTATACAGCTATGATACTACTTCGGAAAGTATTAAATCGTGAGATATGGTTTGATCCGCTTGGGAAGCTTTTGGGGGGATGGGGATTATATGAGGATGGGCAGTTTACAACAGAATCAATAGAGAATTTTATGTTATTTGTTCCATTTTCTATTTTACTGCTATGGACATTTCAAAAAGAATTACTTGGTGAATTTAAGAGGATTAAATTTGAAAAGACTGTATGGCAGGTAGCAAAAATTGTAGCAGTATTTTCATTTTTGATAGAATTTGCTCAGTTGTTATTCCATCTTGGAACCTTTCAAATTTCAGATTTAACTTATAATACACTTGGTGGAGCTGTAGGTGGAGTAATATACTATATAGGATATAAGGTTACCAGTAGAAGAAAATAAAACAGAGGATCAGCAAGTAGATGTCCTCTGTTTTGAATATATATGATTAGATTGACATGAAAATGAAAGGAAAAGGGTAAGCGCTTAAATCTTGGGTAGCTTTACTGTCTACGTTTTTAAACTCATAATGA
>ERZ894186.112-NODE-112-length-43395-cov-121.125611_pt1 | contig 43395 bp, 78 predicted proteins | sample MGYA00380280_ERZ894186 | MGnify/ENA primary metagenome ERZ894186 (study PRJEB32331, sample SAMN06328449) | human gut metagenome | biome: human gut microbiome; feature: stool | host: Homo sapiens | collected 2013-02-13 ... | reverse complement strand
GAGCTGCGCCATGCGGCAGACGCACCTGCCTGCCATCCTTGCCCTGATGCCGACGGAGGTGCAGAACGGCATCCGGGAGGTGAACAAGCTGACATCGGCGGGCAGCCAGAGCAGCACCATCAACACCACGCCGGACAAGCTGTTTCTGCTGAGCGAGATCGAGATTTTCGGCAGCGTCACCTATTCCAAGAGCGGCGAGGGCACGCAGTATGACTACTACAAAGCAGGAAACTCAAAAGTGAAAAACCGAAATGGTGGTGCAGCCTATTGGAACGAGCGGTCTCCGTTAAAAGATGGTTCAACTCAATTTTGCGTGGCCTCTAATACTGGTACTGCTGATTATGGAGGCGCAAGTTCGGCGGCTGGCGTGGCATTTGCCTTCTGCTTCTAAGGGGGTGGCATGATGGGAAAAGTGATTATGAGCGGCATTGTGCCGCTGCTGAAGGCACCGGTGACGTACAAGGCGAATTTTGCGGACAATACGTGGGCGCAGATCATTGATGCCTGCCACAAGAACAAAGTCCCCGCTACTTGGGCGGTGGGCAACCAGAAAACCATGACCATCAACGGAACGGCTTACGCTATCGACATTATCGGAAAGGGGCATGATGACTACGCCGACGGCTCCGGGAAAGCTCCACTGACCTTCCAGCTGCATGACTGCTACGCGGACAGAAAGATGATGAACGGTGGCAGCACCAACAGCGGCGGCTGGACGAGCTGTTCCATGCGGCAGACGGACCTGCCTGCCATTCTCGCCCTGATGCCTACGGAGGTGCAGAACGGCATCCGGGAGGTGAACAAGCTGGCCTCGGCGGGCAGCAAGAGCACCACCATCAACACCACGGCGGACAAACTGTTTCTGCTGAGCGAGATCGAGATTTTTGGTAACATCACCTATTCTGCAAGCGGCGAGGGCACACAATACGCCTACTATAAGGCAGGCAACAGCAAGGTGAAGAATTACAACGGTAGCGCGAACTACTGGTGGCAGCGCTCTCCACGCATCGGCAACTACAGTAGTTTCTGCGCGGTTAGCAACAGCGGCCTCGCCGACTATATCAGTGCGAATGATGTGTATTGCGTGGCCTTTGCCTTCTGCTTTTAAAAAAGCCGGAGGTCAATCCTCCGGCAGGTCCCACAGGGCTTCCGACGCGTTCTGTGTAAAACAGGGGGTGAGGCGCGTACATAACAAAAGCCGCCCGGCGGGCGGCGCAGAAAATTGACAAAGCAAGGCGAATCGTGTATGATGGGGTTCGCCAGTAAGAACGGTACGGTTGTTCCCCCGTAAAGGGGGTGACCGCATGAGCACAGCAGAAACCATTGCGTTACTTATGCTTGTGATTGCGGCTATCAAATTAGGCGTTGACCTAAAGAAATAACCGCCACCTAAATCGGCAGCGGCTTTTCTACGGATTCTAAATCTGTTGGGGAACGACCTGCACCGACCAAAGTGAGCCGTCCTTACTGGCCCTATTATATACATGCCCACGCCGCTTTGTCAAGGATGACAAGGCGGCTTTTTTGATTGGGAAACCATATAAGCGCCTTAAAACTGTAACTTTTGAGGAGTGTGTTATGACGGAGACGATAATCTGCGCCCTCATCACAGGGGGGCTGACGCTGATGGGCGTGCTCATCGCCAACGGCAAACAGCAGGCGATCACGGACACCAAACTGGACGAGCTGACCCGCGAGGTGCGGGAGCACAACAGCTTCGCCCAGCGGGTGCCGGTGATCGAGGAACAGATCAAGGTAATCAATCACCGGATCGAGGATCTGGAGCATATCAGTGAACGCTGAAAGGAGAACGCTATGGAAAACATCAAGAAACGGCTGGGCAATCTGCTTGCGGTAAAGTCTCTGGTGACCATCACCCTGACGGTGGTGTTCGCGGTGCTGGCTCTGCGGGAGAGCATCAGCGGAAGCGAGTTTTTGACCATCTTCACCACGGTCATCGCATTCTACTTCGGCACCCAGCGGGTGGCGGAGGATAAAAACAGTTGAAACCGGTTGAAAAATCAACTGAAAATTTGAAAGGGGACATATTATGAACAAGATCTACGAGAACATCATCACCGAGGGCAAGAAGAACGGCAAGACCGTGGAGACCATCAACGCGGAGCTGAAGGAGGCCGGGGCCAACTTCCACCTGAATCCCGACGGCGGCGTGGCCAACTGGACCGAGGCTGAGATGGCCGAGGGCTTTATCCCTGCGGAGACCGAACCCGCCGACGTGCGTCACCTGCATGACTACATGCGGCGTGACCCTGCCAAGGCCAACACCGAAGAGGAGGTCTGGACGCCGGAAGGCCATTACCGCATTACCTTTGACGAGGACGGCCACGCCACCAAGGCCGTGAGAATCAATGGTTGATACGTTTGACTGCGCCCGTGCGCAGATCTACCACAACACCGGCAAGCTGTCCCCGGCGCAGATCAAGGCCAAGACCGGCTGCACCCACATCATCAACGGTTATCTGTTCAACGGGAAGTTTCAGCCGGTGGGCTGGACGGTGATCGACGGCAAGGTCATCAGCCGGGATAAGTACAACGATTTTGGTGTCAGCATCGGTGACAACGGCCTGCCCCTTATGAGCACGGACCGCCGTGACAATTTCCTCTCCGGTGTCCCCATCCTCAAGGCCGGGTCCAAGCTCTACCGGGGCCTGACCGCCGACGTGGCCAGGCCTGCTGCCCGGACGGCGGTGGGCTGGATGCCCAACGGTAAGGTATGCCTGTGGTGCGACAAGACCAGCCTGACCCGGGAGCAGCTCCAAAACAAGCTGCTGGGGCTGGGCGTGGTGGATGCCCTCATGCTGGACGGCGGCGGCTCCACGCAGGGTATCTTTCCCGGCGGGAAGGTCACCAGCACCCGAAAGGTGCCCACGCTGCTGTTGTTCTGGGAGCGTGGCAGCGAGCCTTTGGATGAAGACGCGGCGGCGCTGGAGTGGTGCAAGACCTCCGGCGTCTACACGGGGGCGGACATGCTGGCAATCAATCAGTCTATGACCCGGAAGGACTTAGCGGGCATCTTGTGCCGACTGCAAGAGGTGCTGAATCATGGTTGAGATCAACGCTTACAGCAAAGCCGCCTCCGGGGGCAAGCAGCTCTCCGCCCATTTTAAGGTGCGGGAGTTTGCGTGTGGAGACGGCAGCGACGCGGTGTTGGTGGCGCCCCGGCTGGTGATGGTGCTGGAGACGATCCGCGCCCACTTCGACGCTCCGGTGGTCATCCATAGTGGCTACCGCACGCCGCAGCACAATGCGAAAGTGAACGGTGCGCCCCACAGCCAGCACTGCTACGGAATGGCGGCGGACATCACGGTGGCAGGGCAGGATCCCGCAGGCGTGGCGGCCTACGCCCGGTCGATCATGCCAGACTGGGGCGGCGTGGGAATCTACGCCAAGAAGGGATTCACCCATATCGACGTCCGGGAAACCCTGGCAAACTGGCTGGGCTAAACATCTGAAAGGAGGGCCAGAAGATGGAACATCCACGCGGAAACGCGCTCTGCAAGTCTGGAAACCACATGGAGAAAACAAACCGAGAGATCCGGGCGCTGTTGTCATCCATGGCCCCGGCCCGGGCGGCGCAGGCCGTCCGGCTGGTAGGCTTGCCGCCTGACGAGGAAGCGGCGGTGCTGGCGGTGGACGTCCACGGCCAAAGCTGCCTACAGGCGGCGGCGCTGCTCCACGTCAGCGTGGACGGGTTGGCCAAGATCCGGCGGCGTGCCTACGCCAAAATAGCGGATGATATGCAGGGATAGAGAAAAGCCGTGTCCGAATCGGACACGGCTTTTCTTTGGGCAGTTTGAAGGCAGAATACAGGCAGTTTCCGGGCAGTTTGGCTGTCCGGATTTTTTGTATCATAGAAGTGTAAAGGAGGCGCACACAATGTTCGAGCGGCTTTTGGCCTGCGGGTATCCGGCAGAGATGGCGCGAGAGATCATAGCGCGGACCGACCCGGCGGAGCTGGAACGATACGTGCGCATGATTGAGCTTTTATACGATGACCGGAGGGAGTATGTATAACCATTTCAACCCCAACCCCTGCGGGAAAAATGTGGGGGACTGCACCGTGCGGGCAATCGTAAAGGCTACCGGCAAGGATTGGGGCGAAATTTATTTGCGGCTCTGTATCCAAGGGTATCTGGATGGGGATATGCCGTCGGCAAACGCTTGTTGGGGGAGGTATCTCCGCAGCATCGGATATCGGCGGTATATCGTGCCGGACACTTGCCCAGACTGCTACACGGTTGGGCAATTTGCGGAGGATCACCCAAAAGGCACCTATATTCTGGCGCTGTCCGGTCATGTGGTCTGCGTCTGCGACGGCATGATCTGGGACAGCTGGGACAGCAGCAACGAGACAATCTTATATTACTGGGTCAAGGAGGATGACTAAAATGGCTTACACACCTTACGGATGGCAAAATCCCTATTACGCACCGCCTATGCCGGATAACCTCATGCAGATGCGCCAGCAGCAGATGCAGCCCATGACGCCTCAGATGCCACAGGCCCCGCAAAACCCGGTGGCGCAGAGCGGCGTCCAGTGGGTCAGCGGGGAACAGGAGGCCCGGAACTGGATGATTGCGCCCAACGCCGCCGTGGCGCTGTGGGACAGTACGGCTCCGACTGTCTATCTCAAGCAGGCAGACGCAAGTGGTAAACCTTCCCTCACGATTTATGACCTCGTAGAACGCACAGAAACGCCCCGTACAGCCACGCAGGAAAAGGGCGTAGAGTTCGTCACCAGAAAAGAATTCGACGCACTGGCGGCACTTGTAGGCGAATTGAAGGGCAAGAAGAAGCGCAAGGTAGAGGAGGAAGAGGACGATGAGTAACAATCCGTTTTTCAATGCGTTAGGTGGCGGACAGATGCCGGGGTCGATGAGCGGCTTTCCTCAGCTTTTACAGCAGTTCAAGCAGTTCAAGGCAAGTTTTAAAGGCGACCCAAAAGCGGAAGTGGAGAAGATGCTGCAAAGTGGCAAAATCTCACAAGATCAGTTGAACAAGATACAGTCAATGGCAAACCAATTTCAGGGGCTTTTCAAGTAATCAAAATCGTGGCCACGGTTTGATATAAATATTTTTTCAAAAGGAGTGATACTATGTCTCTTTCCTCTGACGGTACCATGCTGACTATGCCTGTGGCTCCTGCCAACACCGGAAACGGTAACGGCTTCGGCTGGGGCGGCGATGGCGCATGGTGGATCGTGCTGTTCCTCATTTTCGCTGCGTTCGGTGGCTGGGGTAACGGCTTTGGTTTCGGTGGCGGCGGCAACGGCGTGATGGACGGTTATGTCCTGACCTCTGATTTTGCCAATGTCGAGCGCAAGATCGACAGTGTAAATCAGGGTCTTTGCGACGGATTTTACCAGCAGGCGCAGCTTATCAACGGCACCAACATGGCGATGGCAAACGGCTTTGGGCAGGCTGAGCTTTCCCGCAGTAACCAGCAGGCGGCTCTCATGCAGCAGTTGACTGCCATGCAGATGCAGGCCGCTGAGTGCTGCTGCAACACCCAGCGTAGCATCGAGGGTGTGCGGTATGATATGGCCGCTCAGGCTTGCGATACCCGGAACACGGTGCAGAACGCCACCCGGGACATCATCGACAACGCCAACAGCAACAGCCGCGCCATTTTGGACTTCCTGACCCAGAGCAAGCTGCAGGATCTCCAGAGCGAGAATCAGGGCTTGAAGCTGGCCGCATCTCAGGCGGCGCAGAACAGCTATCTGGTGTCCCAGCTCCGGCCTTCTCCCATTCCGGCCTACACGGTGCAGAACCCCTATTGCTGCAACCAGTTTGCCGGATGCGGTTGCTGACAACTGCATAGCGTAGCTTTTTGTTGGCAATGTTTTGTTGACGCCAACAAAATGTTCGGCCCCGTGCCGATACTGATGACAAAGCGGCGGGGCAGTAGCCCTGCCGCTGATTTTATGAAAGGAGATTTCTATGCCTGAATACACTGCCATTGCCGCACAGACCGTAGCGGCAAACCAGAACGTGCTTTTTACGGAAGCACCGATCCCCTGCACTAAGGGCCTTGTGACGCACCGCGCAGGCTCCGGACTGTTTAACCTCCGTGGTAACTGCTCCCAGTGCCGCGTCCGCTATAAGGTGGACTTTATCGGCAATATTGCCGTAAGCACCGGCGGGACCCCCGGCCCCATCTCCGTTGCCATTGCGGTTGACGGTGAGCCGCTCCCGTCCTCCGTTGCGACGGTGACGCCCGCAGCGGCGGGGGCATTTTTTAACGTGGCTGCATCCGAGTACGTTGACGTTACAAAGGGCTGCTGCGCGTCGCTGTCCATCCGCAACGTTAGTGGCGAGGCCATTGACGTGAGCAACGCGAACCTTATCATTACCAGAGTTTGCTGAGAAAGGAGAACACAATGGGAATGAAATCTATGTATGAACTGCGGGATATGCTCTGCAAGGAACTTGACGAGTTGACCCGCAAGGGCGAACTGGGTGCCGGTGATCTGGACATTGCCCACAAGCTGACGGATACCATCAAAAACATTGACAAGATCGAGGCGATGGACGAGCATGGCTATTCCGGGCGCTATCTGGACGATGATCTGCGTGGCTACAGCCGTGGCAGCTCCTATGCCCGGAGACATTATGTCCGTGGTCATTACAGCCGCACGGACGCCACCGAGCATTTGCGCAGCCAGATCAACGATATGATGCGCGAGACCGACGATGACCGCATCAAGGATGCCCTGCGCCGTGCAATGGACATGATGGAGGAATAAAGGGGGTAGGCCCCAATGATTGACGAGCGAGAAGTGGCGCTATGGATCAAGCGGTTAGAAACGGAAGAGTCCAGCTGGTCAAACTACGAAAAGCTGGCGGCGCTGTATACCATCCAAAACCAGAACCGGGAGCCGGTGAGGGAAAGCCGTATGGTTGAGGCGTATTCTGCGGCTCCCGCGCCTGACAGCGAATTCCTCCGGGCGGTGGCTAACGTTGACTCAGCCCGTGCGTGGGAGGTCATGGACGAGCTGATGGACAGCTTGAAAGTGGTAAATGCGCGGGTTTACAATAGCGTCATGCGGAAATTGGAAAGCTAAACTTAAACCCCTCGGCAAATGCCGGGGGGTTAGTTATATTTTAATGTAGGCGTTGTGACATGAAAATAAGACTAACTGGGCGTTACAAAAAACGCACCGTCATTGTCTGCGTCGATGCGCTGGATCGTGCGTACCCAGAATTCCTTTTTTGCCTGCCGATCTAAATCAGGATATTCCTTCAATTCCCGACGTAAGGTTTCAAGATCAAATTCTTTTACAGGCTCCGGGTTTATTGCCGCGAGCTGCTGTTTCAAGTCCGTATAGTCTTTTTTGTATTCTTCGATTTCAATCAAATCCGACAGATACAGGTCTTTTAGTTTTTGCATTTTCCGCTTGATTTGCTCCGCCGTTTTGGGCGGCTTTTTTTCTGCGGTTTTTGATTTGGAGTAATACTTTTTTGCGATCCCCTCAAATTCCCGTAGGAGGTAATCCTCAAGCACATCTTCTCGGATTCTGAGAATGTGCGGACAGTCGGCTGGGTCGAGTGTGTGCGTTCTGCATCGGTAGTACTTGTACACCTGTTTTACAGTCTCCGGCTGCATATTTCTGCCGCACTCCCGGCAGCGGAGAATTCCGGTAAACAAATATATTCGATCCGCACTGGCGTTCCGCTGGCTTCGCCGTTCCAAAATTTTTCCGGCAAGGTCGAAGGTTTCTTGATCGACAAGCGAGGGCAATACGTTTTCCACGCCGAACGCCTCGCCTAAGTACAATCGATTCGACAAAGCATCCTTGTATTTGTTGTACGAGCGCTTGATCCCCCACTCCGTTGCCATATACCGCCTTAAGGCAAGGATGCTTTGCAGCCGTATAAAGGCAGGGAACATATCTCGTGCCGCATCTGCGGTTTCTTCATCAATGGCGTAGTGCCGGTTCTTCACGCAGATGCCGATGGGTGTTCTCCATGTGGTAGGCTGGCCCTTCAATCGCTTGCCTTCGTTAATGGCCTTGATTCGCTCGCTGGTGCGGTCAGCTTCGTCCTGCGCTACCGACAGCATGATATTCACCTTTAGCCGCCCGGATGCCGTGCGGGTCTCGTAATCTTCCCGCGTGGCCTGCCATGTGACGTGGCAGCGGTCTAATTCTTCCTGAACGGCGTAGTATCCGGCCACACTGCGGAACCAACGGTCCAGCTTGACAAATAAAATCGTGTCGACCTTCCCGTCCTTGCAATCTGCCAATAAACGCAGAAGGGCTGGTCGCTGCTTGTATGGTTTTCTTGCGGATATTCCAGCATCCTCGTATATGCCGACAACCTCCATACCGTTGTCTGCGGCATATGCCAACAAGGATTCCCGCTGATCCCCCAATGACAGGCCGTGCCGTGCCTGTTCTTCCGTCGAGACGCGGATATATAGTGCGGCTCTCATACTATCCCCTCCAAAATCCGTAATTGGCGCAGCGAATATCTACCCACACGCACCAGACGAAGAGACCGACGATCAATAGCGACAAACCGAGCATGATCCACCTGTATAGTTTTACGGAATGACGTAGGTTATTCAGTTCCGCCTCCATCAGGCCGATTGTCTTCCGCTTATTTTCAAGGCGGTGTTCCAGCCCATCTTTTTCCGCCTGCAAGGTTTCTTCCGTGGCGGTACAGTGATCGCCAATACCAAAAAATGCGTCCAAAGACACCCCCAGTGCCGCACAGATACCAGCTGTGGTATAAAGGGCCGGGGATTTGGACGCATGGGCGAAGAAATTATTAACGGTGGAGAGGGGGACGCCGGAAGCATCGGCAATGTCCTGAGCCGTCATGTTGAGGGCGGCTCTTTTTTCGCGGCATAGGTCTTGGATCGTCAAAAAAATCGGCCTCCTGTATTAAGTTTGTAAGATATGGGCAGACGCAATCTCAAATCTGGTTCGGTAGTATACTGCCTGTTTCTAAGGTTCTGGCATTGCGCTGCCCAACCTATTTCTGCTATGGTTACATCACGGCAAGCCAATCCCCCCAAGGCTTGCCCTCCGGCCCTCGCCGTTTGTTGCAGAGGCGGCGGGGCCGGGTTTTTCACTTACTTTATTTCCCAAGAGTTTCCGCAATTCTGGCAAAGGCAAATCTTTTGATTTTTTACAACGGTCTTTTCGCCACCTTTGCTTTTCTTCCACACGAGATTAGACATGCCAAGGGTTGATACCGCCATCAAGCCGCGAGCAGCATTGTTGATATGGCCTCCGATACCGTTCCCGTGCTTTTTGGTTTTACTTGACACTTGCTCCATAGAGATTGTTACATTTTCGCTTCCGCAATTTGGACATATCATGATAAACTGTCTCCCCTCTGTTATTGTATTTTCGACTGAACAAAATGTAATAATCGACATATAGTAAAATAAAAAGTGATCCTGCGGCTGTAAGCCGCTCCACAGTATTTCTTAATTGTTGCACAGCGCCGTGCATCAAACACCTGTTGTAGAACATAGGAACAAAATAGCCTTAGAACCAAACGGAGGGCCACAAAATGTTGTGTAATGCCGTGAAAAGTGATACAATAGAATATCAAGAGATGCTGGCAGAAGCCATTGACTTGATTCAAAAGTTATCTGATGAACAACTGCTGAAAATCATGGAGGCTTTAAAATGAAAATTTGGGCGATCAGTAAAGAAGGCGAATCCGAGCGGGAAATCGGCATCGAATGTGACGCTTCGGAACGCGAAGCTGCAATGGCAGACTTATACAAGATGGCAAAGAACTTGTTTACCGGGGAACTTGAACTATTCTGGAAAGAGGGCGAAGCCGGAAAGGCTACGTTTTAACCGTTGGTCTTTCGCTTGCGCTCAATTATGGCATCTAACTGTATCAAAATGTTTTCATAGCCAGATGAAGTTCTGACAATCATCCGACTTAGTTTGTCAACCTCTGTTGCCATTTCTCCGGTTACCTTTGCCCGATAAATGGCAACGGCATTGGTGGCGTCCTGAAAGCCCTTTGGGGAAGGCCATTTCGCATAAAGTGTAACGGCAGCGGCCATACTGTCAAATTCCGTCTCGCAGGCCGTTTCTTTTTCATGCGCCCAAATTGTTTGCAATTTCTTGATTTCGGCCTTTGCCGCTTGCTTTGCGACAATCCATGCGACAAATCCTGAAATTAGAGCGCAACCGATAGAAATAAATGCTTCTTTCATTTTCCTTCCTCAAAAGCAGCGCGTCCCATTTTCACAAAACGTTCCAGCTTATCCGGTGGTAGCGATAACACAAATTGAATAGCAGCTTGCTGCAATTCTGAGTAACCCTCGATCTTCGGATCGGGGGTTTCTTTTGCGCCATTTTCCAGCAGCCCAATTACCCTCTCAATATCCACCGGTTCCGTGAGGATTTCCTCCGGCTCTACGCCGAGCAAAGTACACATCTTCGCAGCTTCTTCTGGGGATGGGAGATTTTTGCCACGCCTTACTTCACTTAACCATCTCTTGTGTTTCCCGATCATTTTCGAAAATGATGCTTCGCTCCAGCTTTTAGCCGAAACTTTTTCTGCTATCGAATCTACGTTTGGTTGGACTGTATCTCTTTTTGGCATATCTACTCCTGAATAAATCGTAATGCAGCAGCGTGTACGTCATGCTCAAATTTTTCGTTTTCAATAGATATCCGTCTATTCCGCTTGTGCTTGTTGTTCTTGATTACGTCAATTTTTCTTTTCTTTATTTTATTGATTCTCTCTGCGAAATACTTGTTGTTTAATCCGCCACGGCGAATCGCCTTTTTTAACCAAAATATGGCGTTGTCAAATTCCCACTCCTGCTCGTATAACTTTGAAAACATATTACATGTAAATGCAAAGCTTAACGATGAAAATTTATCTAAAACAGTAAATGGTATTTCTCCAATTGATTCTTCAAACGCTCCGATTGCCGCAAGTCTAAAGTCGGCACCTTTGTTTGCAAGCGCATAAGCAACTGCGAATTTATCAAAAGCTGATGCCGAATTTCTATATTTTGTTACGGCAATTTCATAAAGGACGTATCTGGGCTTGTACGTTATTACATACGCCTCGTTCACAAGCCCGAGGGACTGGTATCCCGCAGGATACTTTGTTTTAACAATAAATAGCACTTCTCTAATAACAGCCGCTTCATGCTGCGAAAAACGAGTTAAATCATACTTATTGTTCGACGCAATAATGCTTTGTGATGAATCTTCCTCATATAGTTCTGGATAATAGATATACGGGTTATCTGGCCCTTTAGGCCGCGCAAGAATTAAGTCAATATCCCAAAACATATCTACCCCAAAAAACAAAAGGAATTTTTGTGCAATTCTACAAAACTTCCAAAATGGTCGTGTTATACTTTACAACGTACAAAACGTGCGCTATAATGTACTCGTGAGTTATCATTGAGGCAACAAAAAACCAGACCCCCAAAGAAAAATCCTTTTTGCGGGTTTCATAGCTGATATTTTGTTGGCTGACACTTACATAATAGCGGCGGCGGTTGATATTGTCAAGTGAAAACTCACATTGACCAAAATGAAGGGAGGGCATGAATTTTGACAATGAGAGAGCTGCGGGAACGCTCCGGCCTGACCCGTGCACAGGTGGCAAAGAAACTGAATGTGGACTTGTCCTGTGTGACGCATTGGGAGCTGGGCGACTGGCGACCGGCGCGGAAGTACCACAAGAAGCTGGCAAGGATGTACGGCGTGACGGTGGCAGAACTGTTCGAATCCAGCAGTGAGCAATAACAGGAGGAAAAAGGAATGAAGGAAATTAAGGTACGGATCACATTTACGGAACCTATTCTTGGCACAAGCCCTGCAAACCCAGACGTATATCGGGAGTTCATCGGTTCCAAATCTCCGGACGCTTTAAGCGTTGAGGACGAAGTTGCCGCACTGGGCGCTGATGCCGTGGCCGAGAAGGCTATGACGGTGTTCCCCCGGACAGAGGACGGCACCCCGTTCCTGTATGACTACCAGATCAAAGGCTTTTTCAAGGATACCTGCGGCGGCCTCCGCAAGGTCAAGGGCACCGCGTCAGAGAAGATCAAGGCTTACAAGAAGGAGATCGACAAGCTGATCTTCCCGGAGCCTCGCGTGATCCCGCTGGAGTTTGACGGCCCTGTTGGTGAGTGCCAGCGCCCCCTGAGAGCGCAGACGGCCCAGGGTGAGCGCGTCTCCCTTGCCATGAGCGAGGAGATCCCCGCAGGCGCTACCTGCGAGCTCCGGGTGGTCTGCCTCTGTGACGATCACGAAAAGGCCGTCCGGGAATGGCTGGACTATGGCCGCTTCTCCGGAATCGGCCAGTGGCGCAACAGCGGAAAGGGCCGGTTCACCTGGGAGGAGATCCAGTAACGCAGCGGAATGGCGACGCGAAGCAATGTGACGCAACGGCAATGCGGAGCTACGAGGTGCGAAGCAACGGTATAGTATTGCATCGCGGAGCAATGGAATGGAAGGGCCACGAATCGTTCAGCAAAGCAATGGCACGGCATAGCACCGCTACGCTTGGCAACGGAATGGCACAGCACCGCAGCGCAGAGCAACGGATTAGCATAGCGCGGATGTGCGCTGCATAGCAACGGCAATGAGAAGCAACTCAACGCAAAGCGAAGCCAAGGAAGAGAAACGCAGAGATCTGCAGAGAAACGCAAAGAAAGGCGTAGGAAATGCTTAGATGAGAATGGCGGTGGAATAGCGAAGTGACGTATCGCTAAGAACAGCAAAGGAATGGCAGAGAGACGCTGGGCAAGGCGCGGCAATGGAATTGAGTAGCGCAGCTAAGAAGTGTATGGAACGAAGTATAAAAAATGCCCCGCCCGGTGTTGCAGACCGGGCAGGGCGGCGGAACAAATCTTAGGTTCAGATATGTGTCCTGTGGCTATTTTAGCACAGGGGAAAGGAAAAGGCAATGGCGCAGAAACGAAAAATCGAATACCGGGTGATCTGGGTGTCTCCGCCTGACCCGGTGAAGATCATGACGGAGTTCGGTAAGATCTGGTCGAGGGAGCATGGCCTTGAGTTTGACGGTGTTTACACCAAAGAGGGGGACATCAAACAATGAGCTGGAACCTGTTCTTTATGATCCTGGGCGTGGCGTATGCGGCCACTTGGGTATTCAAGGTTGTAGATTTCATCGAAGGAGGGAATCCGCATGAGAAAGCATGACCGGCGCACCAGAGAGCAGCGGAAGGCGGACGCCTCCGCATGGATTGGCTTTATGAGTTTTCTGGCCCTGCTGCTGATCGCTATTGCGTATATGGTGGTGAGCGCGCGATGAACAGAAAGAACCGGCATGAGCGCCATCCGCTGGATCTCTGCCCGGTATGCGGCATGGACAGCGGTGAGCGGTTGCAGTCCACGGACGTACCGCTTAAGCACTATGTACGGTGTTCCACCTGCGGCGCTATCACAGCGGGTTACGCCCAGCAATCCAACGCCACGAAGGCGTGGAAGAGAGGGGATGCGTGGAAATGAAAAGAAAGGTTTACCCGGTGTGCGAAAAATGTTCAACCGTTATAAATCCGAAATTGCATGTGGACGTGGCTCCGGGATTCGTGGTCAACCGTGAAGTCTACTGCGCTCGATGCTTCAAGGATGATATGCAGGAGCAACTGGAATGGTTGCTGAAAGAGCTTGATAAAGACCCGGAGGCGGTTGCAGAAGCAATGGGTATTGGGGTTATTGATATCCCGGAGGACTGATATGACGCAGTGCGAAAAGATTCTGGCTTATTTAGATAAGCACGGGAGCATTACCACGATGGAGGGTATGAGCAAACTGCGCATCGCCAACTTTACGGCGCGGATTTCCGACCTGCGGAAGGCTGGCGTTGAGCTGACGAAGGAAACGGCCATCAAGAAGAACAAAGACGGCGAGACAATCGCCTATGGAGTTTACAGGAGGGCAAATGGGCAATAGCTGTTTATTCTACACACGGGCGACCGTGGATATCAATTTCCCGGAGGGGCATGTGTGCTGCGCGCTGTGCCCTCTGCTGGAAACCTATTCCCGGCTTCAATGCCGGAGAACAGGCGAGTACCTGCTTGATTCAAAAGGTCGCGGGATGTATTGCCCGCTGAATTTGGAGGATGAACATGGAGAATCTGGGGATTTATGAGCGGGTTCGGCAGGTGCCGGAGGCCGCCAAGCGGTCCATTCAGGCGGGGCGGTTGAAGGGTAAGACCGATATTAACCCCATGTGGCGCATCAAGGCGCTGACGGAGCAGTTCGGCCCCTGCGGAATCGGCTGGAAGTATGTTATCACGGACAAGCGGTTGGAGCAGGGGGCCAACAACGAGGTTTCCGCATTTCTGGACATCGACCTGTTTGTCAAGGTAGACGGGGCGTGGTCGGAAGCGATCCCCGGCACCGGCGGCAGCGCCTTTGTAGCAAGCGAGCGGAACGGGCTGTATACTTCGGACGAATGCTTTAAGATGGCCCTCACGGACGCAATTTCCGTGGCCTGCAAGGCGCTGGGCTTTGGTGCGGATGTGTACTGGGATAAGGACAGCACCAAGTATGACCGAGGCGCAGAACCCCAGCAGCGGCCCCAGAAAGCGGCCATTCCGCCCCAGCAGAAGCCGGGGTACAGACTTCCCCCGCAGGGCGATGCCACCGTTATCTGTGAGCGCTGCGGCGGTCAGGTGATGGACTATTTCGACGGCAGGGCAATGGTGAAGGCGGCACGTCTGGCGGCGAGAGCGAAGGAACTGTACGGCCATGCACTGTGTGAGAAGTGCGTAGCCGAGGCCAAGGAGGCCAACGATGCAGCAGGTTAACGCTACATCGTTCCGTTGGACGATGGATGCCGCCGGTGACTGGCTGTGCATACAGACCAACAAGGCGCGACAGGTGCTTGACAGTTTGAAAGATGGTCAAGTCTATGACGTGGAGATCAAAGAACACCGGGAGAAGCGGAGCCTCGATGCGAATGCGTACTTCTGGGTTCTGGTTGATCGGCTGGCTGAAAAGCTGCGGATTCCCAAGACGGATATTTACCGACGGTATATCCGAGAAATCGGCGGGAACAACGAAACGGTGTGCGTGACAACGGAAGCAGCGGACAAGCTGCAGAGCGGTTGGGAGCATAACGGGCTTGGCTGGCAGACAGACACCATGCCCAGCAAGCTCCCCGGCTGCGTCAGGGTGGTTTTGTACTACGGTTCCAGCACCTACGATACCGCGCAAATGTCACGGTTGATCGACCTGATCGTACAAGATTGCAGGGAGCAAGGTATTGAGACCCTGCCTCCGGACAAGCTGGCGGGGATGATGGAGGAATGGGGATGCACAAAATGACAAAGGCAACGGCCATTCCGCAATCCGTGAAGGTTGTTGTATGGGCACGTGACAATCACCAGTGCGTGATCTGCGGGTCTCCCGCAGGCGCGCCTGTGGCCCATGTGGTACGGCGTTTGCAGGGCGGCAGAGGGATCGAGCAGAACATCGCAACCCTCTGCCCCCACTGCCACCGCCTGTTTGACGAGGGTCCATTACGAGACCGCGAGCGCATCTATGTGCGGCTGGTGGCGCACATGAAAGCATTTTACCCGGATTGGAACCGGGAGGACATGATTTACAGAAAGAGAGCTATTTCATGCTGAACAGAATTATTGTGATGGGCCGGATGACCCGTGACCCTGAATTGCGCCGCACCAACAGCGGCACGGCGGTCGCATCCTTCGCTGTGGCGGTTGATCGGGACTTCAAGTCACAGTCCGGCGAGAAGGAAACGGATTTCATCGACGTGGTGGCATGGCGCAACACCGCCGAATTTGTGAGCAAGTATTTCTCTAAGGGCCGTATGGCCGTAGTGGAGGGCCGCTTGCAGATCCGTGACTGGACGGACAAGGATGGCAATAAACGCCGCAGCGCCGAGATAGTGGCAGACAGCGTGTACTTTGGCGATTCCAAGCGGGATGGCGGGGACGCGGCGCAGAGTGAACCACAGGGCGGTTTCAGCGAGATCGAGGATGATGGGGATCTTCCGTTTTAAGCAACAACGTTGCCGCGTGTACCATTATGGCTATGACGGGCGGATGCAAGGCAAGCCGCAGCACGATAGCAGGTGCACAAAGAAGAAAGTCTCCCCCCACACCCCCCTCTAAGAAGAAATATTCTCTCTCTCAGAGAAATAATAAATATATATATTATCTTAGCGAGAGAGAGTATTACTACGTAAGACTATCAGGAGAAGTACATGGACAAGCAAGATATCACAAAGCTGTTTGCGTTGCTCGGAACGATTTACCCAAGCGCAAAAAACCAGACAGGCTCTGTTGCTGTGGCGGCATGGCAGATGATCTTGGAGCCGTGGGCCTATGAGGACGCGAAGCGAGCCGTTATTTTGCGGGCGCGGGAAAACCCTTTTTACCCAAACCCATCGGAGCTGGTTCCCTACCTGCCCAAACCGGAAACACTCGAAGCGAAGGAGGCCCCCATGCCGGAACCGTCCGACGCCCATCTGGAAAAATTCTACGCCAAGGCAGGTGAACAGCACGAGCGCTGGCATGAGGCCGGTATCCCCACACCCTCCGAAGCGAAAAAGCAGGGGATGACCTACTCCGAATGGTGCGCTTTGGCAGATATGCGAGGTGTTTAATGGCAAGTAATTTTCGGCTGGACGAGCTGATCCGCCGCTATCCCCCACGGGAGAAAAAGCAGAAGAAAGCCCCCAAGGGCAGCGCCGCGGCCACGTATTAGCAGCAACTTTGTTGGGATTGCGCATCCGCCTGCGGCGGCTGCGAGTGGTCCGATCATCTGGAGCCGGTTCCCGGCTGGGACGCCACCCCCACAAGCCGGGTGCTGAAGGTCGGCGGCAAGGGCAAGGGCGGTACACGGGTAGCATCCTCATTCGTGATCCACTACTGCCCCAAATTCAGGAGGGATACACGATGATGCGGCTTGTGATCGATATTTACGATGGCGAGGACACGCAGGGCACCAAGGAGGCGGTAGCGATGCTATTGGAGCCTCTGGGCCGCGTCCGGGTAGTCAGCGTCATCATTGACGGAAAGGAAGAAAAACGATGAAGGTTACATTCACAGTCCCCGGTATCCCGGTGGTCAAGGGCCGTCCACGGTTCACAAAAAACGGCCATCATACATACACCCCACAGAAAACGCAGGACTACGAGGACAAGGTGGTGCAGTGCTGGAAGTGCCAGAGCGGCAAGGGCTTTGCGGCGGGTATCCCACTGTCGGCCACCGTCACGGCGTTCTTCACGGTGCCGAAAAGCATGTCGAAGAAAAAAGCCGCTGCACTGGACGGTACGCCACACATCAAGCGCCCTGACGCTGACAACGTGGCGAAGGCCATTCTGGACGCGCTGAATGGCCACGCATACAACGATGATAGCGCAATCGCAGCTTTGACGGTGCGAAAGTACCAGACAACCGGAGCCTCCCGCGTGGAGGTCACTATTGAGGAGGAAAAGTAATGGACGCTGTGGAGTTTTTGGACAAGGTTGACCGTCTCAGCAAAAGGGGATCTACCGAAGAAAAAATGCGCTACAACGATTATAGGACATCAGGAGATAACACACGGGCGGTGAAGTTTGTCGAGCGGTGGGCCGTCGCGCACCCCATCAAAACCCGCCAGAGCGTGTTTTTGGAGCAGTTTCCAAATGCGCCAATATATACGAACACACATAACGTTGCCTTAGACCCATGCCTTGTTGATACAACGTTACGCGGACATTGCCCGACTGGAAGAGGCTGTGATATTTGCCGCCGCAAGTTCTGGCTTACGGAGGTGGAGGAATGACCCGTGAAGAGATTTTAGCCGCTGCCAAGCAGTGCGTGTGCGGAGACCGGGATCAGGATTACGGCAGCCCGGAAACGTCTTTCAACATGATTGCGGCGCTGTGGGAGCCGTATATCCGCGAGAAATGCGTCAGCACGGGCGTCGACGTCTGCATCACCGGCGCTGACGTGGGGGCTATGATGTGTCTATTTAAGCTGGCCCGCATCGTCACCGGCCACGGCAAAGCAGATAACTGGATTGACCTCGCCGGTTATGCCGCCTGCGGCGGGGAATTGGAGGACGTATGAAAGTGTTGATAGCTTGCGAGGAATCTCAAGAAGTCTGTAAGGCGTTCCGCGCATTGGGACATGAGGCATATTCCTGTGACATTCAGGAGCCGTCCGGCGGGCATCCTGAGTGGCATATCCAGGGCGATGCGCTCAAGGCCATCGAGGGGGGGCAAGTGACCACAATGGACGGGGAGCCGCATGACGTTGACCAGTGGGACCTGCTGATCGCTCATCCTCCTTGCACATATCTCAGCAACGCGGGGGCTAACAGGCTCCGGATCAATGGAGAAATTCAGCCAGAGCGAATGGCAAAAGCTCAAGCCGCACGAGAAGTGTTTATGGCATTTTGGGAAGCCGATGTGGATCGGATTTGTGTGGAAAATCCAATCCCCGGAAAGATCCACGCTCTACCTCCTTACACGCAAAAAATTCAACCCTGTATGTTTGGTGAGCCGTGGTTAAAGACAACATGCTTATGGATCAAAAATCTGCCAATTCTGCTTGCTACAGATTGCGTAATCCCCACTGGGAAGTGGGTGGAAACCACGCCTCATGGGCGCGCTGCTTTCCCGGGAGAGTGGGCGAAAAAGGGCAAGAGAAATCCAAAACAGAGATCAAAGACCTTCCCCGGCATCGCCAAAGCCATGGCGGAGCAATGGGGCGGAGACATAAGGGAGGAACTATGAGCGACTTGGAGCAGACCGCCATAGAGCGGCTGAAAGCGGCATCGGATATGAGCCTGCGGCTTTTTGAAAAACCGTTGGTGATTACCTACTCCGGCGGGAAGGACAGCGATGTACTGTTGCATCTGGCAAGGGCCAGCGGCATCCCATTTGAGGTATTGCACAGCCTGACCACGGCAGACGCGCCGGAGACGGTGCGCCATGTGTACGATACGTTCCGGCGGCTGGAAGCAAAGGGCTGCTCACTTGATCTGAAATACCCAGAGAAGCTATCCAATGCCGATGATACCCGCATGGTGACGTGGGCAAGCTGGCTGAATGAAGAAATGTAGGGAGGAACTATGAGAGATACAAACCTCGTAAATGCGCTGCGTGAACACGCAGAATGGGCACGAGCAAATGAGTGGGAAACGCCGATCACGCTGGGCGATGATCTGGCGGAAGCCGCCGACCGGCTGGAGAATCAAAACGCACACATCGCGGCGCTCCAGAAGGAGATTGAGAAGCTGCGGAGGCAGGTGCCCCGGTGGATACCGGTGACGGAGCGGCTGCCGGAGGATCGTAGCGATGTCCTTGTTGTCGCGTATTGGCACGAAAGATGGGGCGTCTATATGGGCTGGTGCGCTCCCGAAAGGGCGGCATGGAGTGTCCATATCGGCATTGGGGACAGATCCGATATCGCCGTCACGCACTGGATGCCGCTGCCGGAACCGCTGAAGGAGGAAACGTAAATGAAAAGACTAACAACTAATTGCCCTGATAACAACCTTGATGCCGCCCTGAATCTGTTTTACATCAAAGACTTCGAGACGTGGGTGCGGGGCGGAGGTGATGGCCCGGATTACCCAGACATCCGGCTCTACGATTTTATCCGCAAAGCCGCAAAGATTTTACTGCCGGACTTGGACTTTCCAGTGGATGATGATGGCGTAGACTATGCGATGGGTGAGCTTTTGCTGGACGGCCCTGATGAGCCGACAGGCCTGCTTGCCCTGCTTTATACAGCAGCATGGTCATACGCAGAACTGCGGGGCAGGCTCATGCAATATGAGGACACGGAGTTGACGCCGGAAGAAATCGACATGGATCACGAAGCCGCAGAGCAGCTCCGCCATCTGTGCCGAGACTGCGATTTTGACCGGTTGGAGAAACTGGCTGAGGCCGACAAGGCCGGGCGCGTGGTGGCGCTGCCGTGCAAGGTTGGAGATACGCTATGGGTGACCGGCCGTGACAATGTGCCGCGAGAAATGGAGCTTGAGGCCCCGGACATCAGAACTGTTTGCACGGATGAGGATAATCTGTGTATGTCAACGTGCAATCGTAAGCCGGACGGGTTCTGCGCGTATCGTCTGCGTAATGATGGCGCAGACGTTGGCAAGACCGTATTTCTCACCCGCGAGGCGGCGGAGAAAGCATTGGAGGCGATGAAGGATGGCAACGGTTAAGTGTGCGTTTGGCAAGAGAGGGCGCCCGTCCAACGAATGGAACGACGGCAAGAAAGACCGTATCTACTGCCTCGGATGGGTTGACCCCATGACGGATGCCCCGTTGCCGGAATGCTTGGCTTGCCCCGATTTTGTTGACAAGGCACAGGATGACTTAGAGGCGTTTTATGGGAGGGAGGAAAGAACATGACGAAGCGTTTTTGTGATCTTTGCGGAAAAGAAATACACAATCTTCAGGAAACTTATAGGGTCTGCGTGGAGAGCAACGCAAGCATCTACGCGAGCAACCCGGACATAGTGGATGTCATAGTGGATGTGGGGGAAATATGCCCTGCCTGCGCGAAGCGTATCCACCAGACTGTGCAAGAGCTGAAACAGGAGGGCTGACAATGACACTAACTGAGATGTTTACAATTTGTGATTCGTGCGTATATGCGCCATGTCTTTGTGGGAATGACCCTGAGAACTGCGTGGCGTATGTGAGGAGGACTTCTGACAATGGCTGAATACATTGAGCGCAGCGCGGCGATTGAAGCCGCAAAGCACGCGTGGGCAAAAGGGCTTGAGCCGTCGCAGTATATTGAGGCCCTGCCTGCCGCCGACGTGGCCCCGGTGGTGCATGGAGCGTGGCAAGTAACAGACAGATTTAAGGCCTGCAGCGTATGCGGATATGCTTTTGCTCGATTATTGCCAGACAAATACTGCCCCCACTGCGGGGCCAAGATGGACGGCGAGAGAAAGGATGGCGGGGATGGCTAAGCAATCCGCTTATTTGCAACGGCGGGACGCGCAGTTGGATGCGGTCTTTTGGGCCGGTGCTGCGATGGCAGCGCAGTTTGCCGTTGACACTTTGCAGATGACCATGCACCAGAAGGAAGGCTGGGGGTATGATCGCATTATGCGCGTCACGCATGAGTGGATGGAGACCCAGCGGGAATACAGGCCTGCCTTAAACTGCAAGGACCCGGAGGCAGACGTCCGGCAGGTGCACATGGACCGGGTGCTGGCGGAGATTATCCGGGACAAGGCGAAGTTGATCCCGTTCCCGGACAGATACAAGGATCTGAAAAAGGTCCGTTATGGGAGGTAACTATGCAGAAGGAAGATATATCACTCCTGCGCATCTATGCGAAGAATGATATGAATTGTGTGAAAACCGCAAAGGAGATGGACATCCATCATAACAGTGTGATCTATCGGCTGGGCAAGATCAAGACGGAAACCGGGCTGGATGCGCGGAAGTTCTGGGACTTGGTGAAGCTGCTGGAAATGGAGGAATCATGAAACTTGGACAGGTGGTTCGGGCCAGATTCAAGTCCATACCGTCGCAGCTGGAACGGCAGCACCCGACGTATGAGCAGCTGTATCCGTTCCGGCGCGGAGAGGTAATTTACATCCACCCAAAGGGCAGGTTTGTCAGTGTGCGGACAGAAACGGCGGGCGGACCCGTGGTAGAGAATTTCCGGCTATGTGAGGTGGTTACGTGAGTACCTTCCCGGAACGGCTGCGGAAATTAAGAGAATCTGAGCGGCCTGCTAAAAGCATGAGAGTGAAAGCGGAGCTGATTGGGATTGGGCATGATACGCTACGGAAGTACGAAACCGGAGAGAACGAACCGGCTCTCAGCCAATTGAAGTTGATAGCAAATCATTACCACGTCAGCTTGGATGAGCTTGCATGGGACGAAGGCGAGCGAGAGAGTAAACCGTTATAGTATCGCAAAAAAAATTGGTCTTTGCCCCCAATTCGGGGCAAGCGTAGAAAAATATGTGTCAGAATGAGGGTGCGGGGTTATATCCGTATCCTCATTCTTTCCATCCATCCTTTCTTTCCTCCTGACCCCGGCGGATGCCGGGGGTATGCAGGCGCAGCTCAATTGGTAGAGCACCGCACCAGGAGGTATGCGCTGGTTCAAACCCAGCCGTCTGCACCAGAATACCGGGTCGCACCCGACTGTGAAAGTCAGTCGCAGGAAACGCGATAGATCAACCTGACGTCTCGGAAATAGCAACGAGGGCAAGTCGCTCAGGAGCGCGACGCGCGAGCCACGACGCAATAGGACTTTGAGAGCCTGACAAATCGGGGCACAGGACCCTCCGCACCTCTCAACGATGTGTCCCAGGAGGGACATTCACGGCATAGGTGCCCCGTAAGGGAAGACCACAGCGAGTGATGGGGACGTTCCCCGAAGCGCTAAAGCAGGGCAGGACTGCAATGCCGTACCATCCCGGCCAGCGGGCGAGGAAGCGTAAAAAGCTAAGTATCAGGCGGCTGGTATAATTGCCAAGTTCTTGATGGCTGGTAGGAAGGCGCAGCGCAGCCGGGAGCCGATAAAAAAGATTTCGCGTACCATGTTTAGCTTTGGGAGAGCCGGATACGCAAGAGGTGTATGCCCCTCGGGGCGGGTAAAGTCTGCTATGTAAGGCCAAGGGGCGGGGGCCGGTAGCAAAACAGGAGGATGGCGTGGAAATCACAAAGCGGCGGCTTGCGGATATTGTGCCGTATGCCGCAAACGCAAAAAAGCATGATAAGCGGCAAATCAACAACGTTGCGGAGAGCATCAAGCAGTATGGTTTTGTGCAGCCGATTGTGATTGACCGTGACGGCGTAATTGTAATCGGCCACTGCCGCGCTCTGGCGGCGAAGAAGCTGGGCATGGAAGAAGTGCCTTGCGTCTGCGTAGACGATCTGACACCGGAGCAGGTGAACGCCCTGCGGCTGGTGGATAACAAGAGCAACGAGAGCGATTGGGACTTTGACCTGTTGGCTGATGAACTGCCCGGTCTTGACCTGTCGGCGTTTGACTTTGAATGGGGTCTGCGTGATGAACTGAACGATTCCGTTGTCGAGGATGATTATGACCCTGTCATTCCGGCGGAGCCGAAGAGCAAGCTGGGCGATGTATACCAGCTTGGAGACCATCGCCCCTCATGTGCGGAGACAGTACATCTCTGACTGATGTAGAAAAGCTTGTGGGGGGGGCACAAATCGATCTTCTTCTCACCGATCCTCCGTACAATGTGGACTATCAGGGCACCGCCGGTAAAATCAAGAACGATAACATGGAAGATGCAGCCTTTAGGCAGTTCCTGACGGATGCTTTTTCCAATGCGGCGATGGTCATGAAACCAGGCGCTCCGTTCTACATCTGGCATGCCGACAGTGAAGGGTATAACTTCCGTGGTGCGTGTAAAGATTCGATGCTGCGTGTCCGGCAGTGCCTGATTTGGGTGAAGAATTCCCTCGTAATGGGGAGACAGGATTTCCAGTGGAAACATGAGCCTTGCCTGTACGGTGAAAGCGAAATTGAAGAGGACGCGCATGAGCCTTGCCTTTACGGATGGACGGAAGGTAAGAAGCACTACTTCTTCAAGAACCGCAGACAGACAACTGTACTGAATTTCGATAAGCCTGTCAAGTCTGCGGAGCATCCGACCATGAAGCCGATTAAGCTGTTTGATTACCAGATGCAGTGCTCCAGTAAGCCGGGAGAGAATGTTCTCGACCTGTTCGCTGGCTCCGGCACAACGATTATGGCAGCGGAGCAGAATGGCAGACACGCTTTCTGCATGGAGTATGATCCGAAGTATGCCGATGTCATTGTTGACCGGTGGGAGAAGTTCACCGGGAAGAAGGCGGTGCTTCTGCATGACTGATGCTCAGGCGACTGCGCGGAGGATGTTGAAGAAAAACCAGCAGTATTTATCCACACAGCAAATGAAAACACTGAACGGGCTGATTAAGTCCGGCGATATTACAGGGGCCATGAATGGCCTGCATACATTGGTGGCGAGAAAACTGACTGCGAGGAAGAAATCTCTGGCATAATCGAATCTTAAGGAATGGAGGGGTGGAAGTGGCACGGACTGGAAGGCCGAAAAAGGTAATAAATCAAAAGCTGTTTGAGAACCTATGCGGTATCCAGTGCACGGAAGCAGAAATCTGCGGAGTGCTTGAGTGCAGTGCGGACACCCTGAATCGATGGTGCAAACGGACGTATAAAATGACTTTTGCGGACACATATAAAAGCAAGAGTCAGGTAGGAAAATCGAGCCTGCGGAGAGCGCAGTGGAAACTGGCCGAAAAGAACGCAAGCATGGCTATTTGGCTGGGGAAACAGTACCTTGAGCAAAAAGATATTGTGGAGCAGAACGTCAATGCGGACGGTGTCAAGGTGATTATCGATGTCTGATATTCTCTTGTCAGAAAAGATCGGCCCTGCGTTTTATAGCATTGCACATGACATTTTTAGGCATGGGCATACGCACTACGATTTTAGCGGCGGGCGTGGCTCACTGAAATCCTCCACAGTATCAATTCTTGTACCGCTTTTGCTGGTTGGCAATCCGGGAACGCACGCGCTTGTGCTGCGCAAAGTGGCAAACACGATCCGCGATAGCGTATATGCGCAGTATATCTGGGCAATCGGCGAATTGGGCATGGCAGCGTATTGGGAAGCGAAAGTATCCCCGATGGAGCTGATCTATAAGCCGACAGGCCAGAAGATCATGTTTCGCGGCGCCGATGACCCAATGAAGATCAAATCTATCAAAGTCCCGTTTGGCTATATCGCCGTGACACACTTCGAGGAAAAAGACCAGTTTGCCGGACGTGCGGAAATCCGAACTATTTTACAGTCCACCATGCGTGGTGGCTCAATGTTCTGGAATTTTGAGAGCTATAACCCGCCAATTTCACGCGACAACTGGGCGAACAAGGACAGCTTGGAAGAACGCGCTGACCGCTTATGTCATAAGTCAACATATCTGCAAGCACCGCCCGAGTGGTTGGGCGAGCAGTTTCTTGCAGAAGCGGAACACCTAAAAGAGACGGACGAGCGAGCATATCAGCACGAATATCTCGGTATCCCAGTAGGGACCGGCGGAAATGTGTTTGACAAGCTGGAACTGCGGGAGATTACCGATGAAGAAGTCAAGAGTTTCGACCGCATCTATCAGGGAGTGGACTTCGGCTGGTTCCCAGACCCGTTTGCTTTTATCCGGCTGCATTATGATCGGGCGCGAGAGACCATCTATCTGTTGGACGAGATTTACCAAAACAAATTATCCAACGAGCAAAGCGCGACCATGATTAAGCAGCGCGGATATAACAACATTAGAACGATCTGCGACAGCGCCGAGCCGAAGAGCGTTGCTGATCTCCGCGCAATGGGGCTACCTGCGTATGAAGCGGTTAAAGGCCCCGGCTCTGTGGAATATGGCATGAAGTTTTTGCAGCGGAGAACGATTGTTATTGATAGGCGACGCACACCGCACGCTTACGATGAATTTGTTGGATACGAATATGAACGAAACAAAGACGGTGACATTATCAGCGGATACCCAGACGCGAACAACCACCTGATTGACGCGACTCGGTATGCGTTGGAGCCTGTCAGCCGCAGAATGGGAGTTATTGCATGAGCAGTGCAGTTATCCAAAAGTTAAAAGAGCTTGGCTATACGACGATCCCGGAAGAGTTTTACAGCCAAGTTGACCTTTGGGAATCGTGGTACGTTGGTAAAGTGAAGGGATTCCACCAGTACCGCAGATATAACGGCCACAAGTGGACTAAACACAATAGAGCAACGCTCAGCATGGGGAAAAAGGTCTGCGAGGACTGGGCGAACCTGCTCATGAACGAAAAAGTCAAAATCACGCTTGAGGGGAAAAAGGAACAGGATTTCATCGATCGTGTTTTGGCGGAAAACAATTTCACCGTCAAAGCTAATGAGATGCAAGAGATGAAATCTGCACTGGGGACTGTGGCGTATATCCCCCGCGTGACTGGGCAGGGCGTGACGGATTCCGGTGAGATTATCCCCGGTGACGCGTCCAGCATTGCGATTGATTATGCCACGATGCATGACATTTACCCACTTGCATGGCAGAACGGTTTTATTTATGATTGCGCTTTTACTTCCAGGGTTACGCGAGACGGAAAGGATTATGTGTATTTCCAAATCCACCGCAGAGCGAATGATGGGACGTATGTAATCGAAAACCGAATTTACCGATACCAGAACGAGCAACTGTCCGATGAAGATTTGAAGAATGTTTCCGGGTTTGAGCGCATTCCACCTGTGGTACACACCGGAAGCAATAAACGGCAGTTTGTAATTGACAAGCCAAACATTGCAAACAACTTCAATTATCTTCTGCCTGTTGGCATTTCCGTTTTTGCAAATTCCATTGATGTTCTTCGCGGCGTTGATACTGCGTATGACTGTTACGTAAATGAGTTTGAAAACGGCCCCATGATGATGATGGTCAAAATGCCAGCGACAAAGTATGAAGATGGTGAACCGACACTGGATGACAATGATAGGCGGTTTTACCTTCTCCCGGAAGATACGCAGCAGGGGAGCGTTGTCGAGACCGTTGCACCGGAACTTCGGACGGCTGCGCTGAATGTCGGCCTGCAAGACCAACTTAATATGCTTTCCAGCAAATGCGGGTTCGGTGAAACCTATTATCGATTCGATGGCGGCAACATGGCAACGGCCACGCAGGTAATCAGCGAGAATAGTACCATGTTCCGCACGATCAAAAAGCATGAAGTCATTTTGGAAAGTGCTCTGGTTGAGCTTTGCAGGGTCCTTCTGCGGCTTGGTAATAAGGCGCTGGGCGCAGGGCTTGACGAAAATGTTGAAATCAGCATTGATTTTGATGATTCCATCATTGAGGACAAGCAGAGCGAATTTGCCCGTGACCTGCAAATGCTCAACGCAGGGATTATGAACGCTTGGGAATTCCGGGCAAAATACATGAATGAGGACGAGGCCACCGCAAAGGCGGCGCTGCCAAAGACACAGGACATGGTGACCGAGGAAGAAACGGAGGTCGAGTAATGGGATTTGGAGAAAATACTGGGACTTTTGGGGTTGTGAAAAATGAGCCGGTATCCATTTACACCGGAACTACTTGATGCGCTCCCAGAGGATTTGGCAGAACTGTTCCGGGCACTTGAACTCGTATTGCTGGAAGAAATCTGCTCACGGCTTAAAGCTGCGGATGAACTGAACGAGGTAACGGTGCAGGACATCCGGGCGTTGCGGTCCCACGGCATCGACCTAAAGGAAATCAAGAAAGCAATCCGCGAGACTTCCGGCATCAGCAAAACTAAGCTGGACAAGCTGCTGGGAGATGTGGTCGCAAGGAACCAACAGTATTACACCGATATGATTGACCTTGCGCATATCACCCAGCCTGAGACGCTGGTTGACGCTGCGGAAGTGGCGGCGATCAGGACGCAGACACTTGATACATTTCACAATCTGACCGCATCCATGGGCTTCCTAGTGGACGCTGGGCGTACAATGCTCCCACCTGCCAAAGCGTACCAATGGGCACTTGACAGCGCAGCGTTGCAGGTGCAAAGCGGTGCAATCAACTACAATCAGGCGATTAAAACGGCTGTGAAGGAACTTGCGGACAGCGGTCTAAAAGTGGTTGACTACGAAAGCGGTCATCGGGATCATGTCGATGTTGCTGTGCGAAGAGCCGTAATGACCGGCGTATCTCAAATCTGCGCCAAGTATACGGAGCAATCCGCAGAATATCTGGATACACCATATTTTGAAGTTTCGGCCCATGTTGGCGCACGAGATAAGCCGGGACCGTCACCGTGGTCATCACATAAGGATTGGCAAGGACGTGTTTACAGCGTCCGTGCCGGAGACATTTATCCGAGCATTTATGACGTTTGCGGCCTGGGCGCTGTTGACGGTCTGGAAGGGGCCAACTGCCGCCACAGGCGGTTCCCATGGGTTGAGGGCGTGTCCGAGCGCACTTACACGGATGAACAGTTGGAACACATCGATGACGGCCATGGATGCACATTTGATGGCAAGGATTACACGGCATACGAGGCAACCCAGATGCAACGCCGCATTGAGCGGACCGTTAGAAAGCTAAAGCGCGAAAAAGCCGCCTACAAGGCCGCAGGATTGCATGAAGATGAGACTGCGGCAAACATACGGCTACGGCGGTTAAACGCTAAATACAAGGCGTTCAGCGCGGAAGCTGGACTCCCGGAGCAACCGGAGCGGATGCGCGTCTATTTCACGGATGACGCAACGTTAAAAACGGCAAATGCCATGAAAACGCATCGGGCGGAAGTGGCAGCGGCTAACGCTAAAGACGATAGCGACACTCTTAAGTTTTTCGGCGCAGACGCAAGAGATAACTTGAATTCTATTGTGAAAAGACGTACAATGAAGCTGGAAAATGGCTTTGCCTGCTTCCCGGACGGCGACCCGCTAAACGAAAATGTTAAAATGGTAAAACCTCTCAAAACGTATTTTGACGTTGCTATGCACGGAAGCCAGACGGCAGTTGGATTCGGGTCAGTAGAAACGAATATGTCGCCGAGATTGCTTGCTTCTGTAATTCGACATAGTAACGGATGGAACGGGCAAAAAGTGAGGTTGCTGTCATGCGACACAGGCAAGCGCATTGAAAATGATTATTGCTTTGCAGAGGAACTTGCAAATGCGCTTGGCGTAAAAGTAAAAGCGCCAACCGATGTTCTATACATACCACCTAATGGGGAAATGTATGTGGGGGACAGCGGAGAGGGATATTTTGAAACGTATAAGCCAAACGAAAGGGGGCGGGTAAAATGATGCTGTTCGGGTATTTTAAAGGCATGAAATATAGCACTCATGGCGATGACTTTGAAAAGTATCGCACGTTTAGAAATACTATCAGCCGAGATAAAATCATTGAACATATAGAATCATTAACCCCAGCCCTTGCGTGTTTTGAAACGTTTGATATTTTTACGGGAGAAAGATTGCGAGCGGGTCAATACATTGATGGCGATTTCAGATTCCCACTTGATTTTCTGCATTACTACAAGAATTATGACATTGGCATCCCATATGAGTACGAGGCGTACTTGAAAGAAATTGGGGTGGGCTAATGGATGATAAATTGATGCAGGCCATCGAGGCTATTATCCGGCGCGGCAATGACGCGGAGATCCGGCGCAAGGGTGACGGATACATCGTGTTAGAGGTCAAGAAAACAATCAAATATTCAACTCCTGCGTAATTGGGCGTGGGAAAGGGCAATAGGAGCCAGCTACTGAGGTTTTCTCGGTGGTTGGCTCTTTTGTTGTAATACGCAGTGGGGAATGACGCTGTGGAATAAAGGAGAATAAAAAAATGGCAGACGAAATTAGGACTTTTGATGAAATACTGGCTGACCCCACCTACAAGGCGGAGTTTGACAGGCGAATCACAAAGGCGCTTTCGACTGTTCAGAGCAAGCTGGACGCGGAAGTGGAAAAAAACAAGCAGTTTTTAGCAAACGGCAACGCGGAAACGGACGCACTCAAAAAGGAGATCGAGGGCTACAAGTCCAAGATTGCCGATTATGACTACGCAGACGTTATCCGTAAAACGCTTTCTGAGAAAGGCGTGAAGTTTAGCTCTAAAGCTGCCGAGAAGGCGTATTTGGCAGACCTGAAAGCAAAGCATCTTGAAATCAAAGACGGCGCGCTTGATGGGTTTGACAAATGGCACGAGGAACAAGTCAGCGCCGATCCGTCCGCGTTTCAGGATGGCGTAAAAATTGACTGGTCCGCTGCCGTTGGCGGCGGTGAAAAGAAAACTGACACCAATGCCGCGATGAACAATCTGATTCGCGGCGCACTCAAGTAATAAAAAGGAGAATATAACATGGCAAGTATTGATCGTTCCGCACTTTCTGGCCTGATCCCGGAACCCGTAACCCGCGAGATCATGCAGGGCGCTATCGCTGAATCTGCCGTTCTGCGCATGGGCCGCAGACTGGCAAATATGTCCAGCAAGACGCAGACCATCAACGTGCTTGACGCACTTCCCTCCGCGTACTTTGTCAACGGCGAAGCTTCTGACAGCGGAGCTGGTGAGGCATTCAAGCAGACCACTAAGATGGCATGGGACAAGAAGAAACTGTATGCCGAGGAAATCGCAGTTATCGTACCCATCCCCGAGGCAGCACTCGATGACGCCGACTATGACATCTGGGGCGAGGTTAAGCCCCGCTTGACCGAAGCTTTCGGCAAGGTCATTGACGGCGCTATGCTGTTTGGCACGAACAAGCCCAGCACCTGGCGTGATGGCGTTGTGCCCTCTGCTATTGCTGCGGGCAATGGTGTTCCTGTCAGCTCTGACATTTACTCCGACATCATGGGAGAAGGCGGCTTGATTTCCAAGGTTGAACTGGACGGCTTCAACCCAAACGGCGTAATGTCTGCAATCCAGATGCGCGGCAAGCTGCGTGGTCTGAAAGACACCACTGGCCAGCCCATCTTCAAGACCGATATGCAGGGTGCTACCAGATACGGCCTTGATGGCATGGATATGTACTTCCCCATGAACGGTGCGTTCGATCCTGCGCAGGCGCAGATGATCGTCGGCGATTGGAGCCAGCTCGTCTATGCTATTCGCCAGGATATGACCTTCAAGGTCTTTACTGAGGGCGTGATTCAGGACCCCACCACGAAGGACATCGTCTACAACCTCATGCAGAACGATATGGTCGCACTGCGCGCTGTCATGCGTCTTGGCTGGGAGATTGCAAATCCCATCAACGCTTACAACGCAGAAAAGGTGAACCCGTTCCCCTTCTCCGTTTACGGCAAGGGCGGTGCTATTTCCACCGTTGCTGTGTCCCCCGCTACCGCCACCGTGAAGAAGGGCGAGAGCAAGTTGTTTACCGCCAAGGTTGACGGCGAGGGCATCATCAACGGCGAGGTTGAATGGTCTCAGGATGGTGCAAAGAGCAAGATCAGCGACGAGGGCGTCCTGACTGTTTCCGCTACTGAAACCAAGGGCAGCATCACCGTTACCGCCAAGTCCAAGCAGGACGGCACAAAGACCGGCACTGCCACTGTTACTGTTTCTGGCTAATTTGAAAGGAGCTGACCCAATTGACATACGCTGATTACACATACTACTCCGGTGTCTATATGGGCACTGTAAGCAGTGGGGATTTTCCGCGTCTGGCTGTCCGGGCCAGCTCCTTCCTCGATTATTTCACGCAGAACCGGGCCAAGGACAATGCGGAGCTGGATGCGGTAAAGATGTGTTGCTGTGCGCTGGTTGACAAGTACGCGGTTATCGAAGCTGCGCAGGCGCTTGCAATGAAGAACCTTGCGACTGCTGCCGTTAATGACGCAGAAGTCAAAAGCGAGACTGTGGGTGGGTATTCCCGCACACTTGCGACCGGCGGCGAATCTGCCGTTTCCGCACTGAACGCTACGGATGGAGCAAGAAAGCTGCTTGCAGAGACCTGCATGGAGTATCTCGCCCATACTGGCTTGCTGTACCGAGGGAGGGGGTGCGGATCATGTACGCTCCCCACACTGTAACGATCTACAATCCGGTCAAAGAAACCGACAAGGAGACGTTTCAGGAAACGCAAAAGCTGTATGTGACCGTACTTCGTGGCGTAATGCTGCAAGCCTCTAAAGCTGTTAACGTGCGCGAGAGCGGTCTTGCCGGAGCGGATGCAGTTGACCTCTACATTCCGTTTGACGTGGAAGCCGTGGACGGCTTTACCGGCAAGGAGAAAACCTATGCCGGTCCGCAGCGGTTTTACGCCGCAGAGGACAAAACCGAACTGTGGACGCTTTCTGTCAAAGGCAATGGTGGGACAACGTTTTTCATCAAAGGCGAGTTTGTGACAGACAACGAAACTGTGGCACTGGCTCAGGACAACTGCTACACCGTGACCAAGGTTGACGAGAAGGATTTCGGCAGCGTTGATATGCAGCACTGGCAGGTCGGAGGCGTGTGATATGGCGTTGAAATTTTCCGTTCAAAAAGAGGCCATTTCCAAGGGCTGTGATCGCGCAGAACACGTTCTGGCGGTGCAGGTCGCAAAAGATACCGCTCCGTTCGTGCCCATGCTCACAGACTTTCTTAGGACGCGTACAAGGGTAACGGGAAACACGGTTGTTTATCCAGGGCCGTATGCCAGATATCTGTACTACGGCAAACTGTACGTTGACCCGCTGACCGGAAGCTCTTATGCGCGGAAGGGCGTTACGAAGGTTCCGGCGGTGCCAGAAAAGAATTTGATTTTCCACAGAGCCGGGACCTGCTCCCATTGGTTTGAAGCATCCAAGGCACAGAACATGGAAAAGTGGGTGCGTGTAGCAGAAAAGGCGGTGAAGCGTGATCTCTAAAGAAAAACCTGTAATGCTGGCATCCAGCAGCGAGAAGGCAGACCTTGACCGCCTGATGCTGATTTGGGCGAACCGCTTTCCCGGTATTCCGAAGAATGTGGATCTGATCAAGTACGAGTATTTCGCGGCGAAAACGGTAGGCATGGCGCTTTCTTCCGTTCAGGGTGCCGTTATCACCAAGAAGTATATCTGCGGTGGCTATCGGGCGGAGTATTCGTTTGAAATCCATTACCAGATTGCACCACCCGGCAAGAGCGACGATACACGCTTGAAGGCGGTTGAAGTGCTGAACAAATTTGCGGACTGGGCGCAGATGCAGCGACCGGACATTGGAGAGGGCAGGCGCGCCCTCCGCGTTGAGACTTCTGCGTTTGCATCGTATCTCGGCGCGACAAGCGACCAATACGAGGACTACATGGTCCCGCTAAAACTGATTTACGAGGTGAATGTATAATGGCAGATTTAACTTTTGCGACGCCCGAAGGTCAGACCATTGACCGCGAGCTTTTGATCGCGTATCTGAATACCGGCTCTAAGGAAGCTCCCACTTGGAGCGCCATCGGTAAGCGCGTGGAGGATTCAAGCGAAGAGATGGACTGGGGTCAGGAGAGCAAACAGGACATCTTGGGCAACACCTTTACCACCATGAAGAAGCCCGTTATTTCCCAGACCTTTGATCCCATCCCTATGGATTCTGGTGACGCTGCTGCGGTGAAGATGTGGAACCTTGCCGTCAAGGATCATGACGCGCAGGCTCTTGCCAATCAGGATATGATGATTGGACACTTCTACGCTACGTCCGGTGAGGCGAAGTTTGCCGAGCGTTATGATTCCTGTGCTATTGCCGTGACCGGCATCGGCGGTGACGGCGGCGGTACGCTCAACATCACGAGCGAGATTACCTACGGCGGCAATCGTACGCTGGGCACCATTACCAAGGATACCAGTGGCGTGACCTTTACGGCAGGGGCTTAAAAACAAAGGGGCGGGCACAAACCCGCCCCAATTTCGGAGGCTATTATGAAAGACCTGATTTTCGATACCGGTTTAGTTACCTACAACATCAACGGCAAATGCGAATTCTCTTTTAACCCCACCGACAGCGCCTTTGTGGAAAAGCTGTTTAATGCCTTTGATATCCTCGACAAGAAGCAGGATGCGTACAAGGCAGAGGTGGAAAAGACCGCTAACAAGCGGGAAGTTTTTGAAACTGCCCGGAAGATGGACGAGGAAATGCGCGAGATCATCAACGATGTGTTCGGCTTTGATATTTGCTCTGCCCTGTTTGGCGAGATGAACGTATATGCGCTGGCGGACGGCCTACCTGTGTGGGCGAACCTGATGCTTGCCATCATGGATGAGGTTGACACCACCTTTGCCCGTGAGCAGAAAGCCACCAACCCCCGCGTGAGCAAGTATACGAAGAAGTACCACAAATGAGGTACGATCTGCCGACTGCCGTGGATGTAAAAGGCACTGAGTACCAGATACGCTCTGACTATCGCGATATCCTAACGATCATTGAGGCACTGTCTGACGCTGAGTTGTCGGAGGAAGAAAAGGCCGAGGCCATGCTTGACATTTTCTATCCAGACTTTGCGGAAATGCCGCAAAGCGACTACGAGGAAGCGATCAAGCAATGCGCAAAATTTATCAACTGCGGCGAAGAGCAGCGTGAGGAAAAGCGTGGGCCAAAGCTGATGGATTGGCAGCAGGACTTTCCCCTGATCGTTGCCCCAGTCAACCGCGTTCTGGGACAAGAAGTCAGATCCGTTAAGTATCTGCACTGGTGGACGTGGGTATCCGCGTATCAGGAAATCGGGGATTGCACCTTTGCCCAGGTTGTGGGAATTCGCAATAAAAAGGCAAAGGGGAAGAAACTGGATAAAAGCGAACAGGAGTTTTACAAGCAGAACCGACACCTGGTTGACTTCAAGCGGCAGTATACGGAACAGGACGAGGACGTTATCAGCAAGTGGATATGAAAACCGCCCTCCGGAGAGGGCGGTGGGCGCGTTAAATGTTTTTCATAGCTTTTGCAATTTCTTCCGCCTGTTGCCGCATGGCATCGGATTTGCTTTGCTCCATAGCCGAAATTGCGGAGTCTCTGAAAACGCCGGGTGATTTTGTACTTGTAAACAAAAACCGATCAGATGAAGTGTCAATTTGCAATGCTCCATATTTATACTCTCGCCATGACGATTTTACAGACACACCGTTTATCTTGTTAATTGGCACATCTACTGAAATCTTTTTCGGTACTGAAACGCGAACAATGAGGCGTTTGTTTGTCAAAACAACATGGTTCATGGTCAGCCTGAAAATTTCGTATAAGACCGGGAATGCAAAGACCCAAGGGACAAAAAACCATACGTCCTCCATTTGCATTAAAGAAGCCTTGCACACGGCGAATACAAATAAAATGCACCACGATATAAGTGGGATACATGAAAATTTGAGCGTGTCGAGAACTTCTTCGCCCGGCAAAAGAACTGCTGTTTGCTTTTTTCGCATGGGAGGCTCCATTTTCTTTGTTGGCGTCGAAAAATCCCAATCACATCTTTCAATTTTTCGCTTGCAGTATGAAATTTCTTTTCTTGAGTAGTCATAGCCTGGTAAATCGTTGATGTATTTTGCAACGAGTTTAATATCTGCGCTTGAGTAATTTGTGCATTTTTTTAAGTATGCGGAGATTTCAAAAGCTGAAAGATACACGGTTGCTACAATGTTGACGTCAATTTTATTCTCCTTTTTATCAAATAAATTACTACACATTTGTGTGACATGATCTTCCATTGATACCAACTCCTTTTATCAAGCATAACATAAAATGCATAAAAAGCAAGGGAAAGAAGGCGATTGCATGGCAGATGGCTCCATCATCATAAAGATGGACATTGATGATAAGCAGGCGCAAACGGAATTAAACAGGCTAACAAAAAAAATCGATGCGCTCAATGAAAAGATCAGCGATAAAAAGCAGCAGGCAATTCCACTCGTGGAGCAATCAAAGCAGATTGCCGCAAATCTTGACGAGGCTAAGTCTAAGCTATCGCATATGAAAAGTGGAAACGAATTTTTTACATCAAGTGCGATTAAAGACCAGGAACGAACCGTGGTAACGCTGCAAAAAGAATGGGATGGTGTGCAAAAAAGGGTTGAAACCATGGATGCGTCCATTGGCAAAGATATCAGAAGCCTTGAACGAATGAGCAACCGGGGGGGAGAACTTTCTGCGCAGATTGCTGGCGCAAGTAAGAGTTCTACTGCTCTGGCCGCTGCAAGTAAAAAAGCAGATAAATATATGGACCGATTTTCTCGCAGAGTAAAAGGGCTTGTCCGTCGCGTGTTCGTGTTTGGCTTAATTGTGCAAGGACTCCGCTCCGTGCGCGAGTGGCTCGGGAAGGCGGTTAAAACCAACGATCAGGCTACAAAAGCGCTATCGCGATTAAAAGGTGCTTTGCTAACACTCGCACAGCCGTTTGTGAATGTTTTGCTTCCGGCGTTTACATCATTCGTGAATTTGCTAACCCAATTTGTGACTGCTATGGCAAAAATTACAGCGGTTTTGTTTGGGTCGACGATTGACCAAACAAAAAAAGAAGCAGAGAACCTTTACAAAGAATCGGACGCTTTAGACGAAACGGGCAAATCTGCAAAAAAGGCTGGCAAAGCGCTTGCCTCATTTGATGAGATTAATAAATTAGGCGGAGACAATAAGGAAAAAACAGAACCGGACTTTAATTTTTCTGAAAATGAAAATTGGCTCGATAAAATGCTTGGAAGCGCAGCGGAAAAAGTTGCAAGCGCTTTGATCTTAGCGGGCATTGCCTTTATTGCCATCGGCGCATCGGTTGGGAGCATTAAGATGGTTATAACTGGATTGCTTCTCATTGGCGCCGGGCTTTTTGTCGCAGAGGAAACCGGAGTTTTGCAATCCTGGGTGGATACACTTGGCCTCAATAATGTTGCGGAATTTATTGTGACGGCTGTAATCCTTGCTGGCATTGCAATGGTCGCAATCGGAGCGGCAACGGGAAACATCCTCCTTGTGATTGCTGGACTTTTGCTGATTGGCCTTGCCGTTCTTTATGCAAAAAACAGCGGAATGATGGATGATTGGGCGGAAACGCTTGGGCTTAATCGCGCCGCATCTTTTATTACGGCAGCATTGTTGATCGCTGGCTTTGCGCTAATCGCCATTGGTGCGGCTACCGGTAATATTCTAATGGTGGTTTCCGGAATTGCTTTAATAGCTACTGGCATTTATGTTGGCGTAAAAAGCGGAACGTTTACAGACTGGGCAAGCGCGCTCAAATTAGATTCGGCTTTTGAATATGTGACAGCAGCTATGCAAATCGCAGGAATCGCTATGATTGCCATCGGCGCGGCAATGGGAAACATTGTGATCGTACTTGCGGGTGTGGCGCTATTAGGGTTTGGCATTGCGGCAGAAGTCATTGGGCAAGAAAGGCTTGAGGCATGGTGGGAGAAGTTAAAGCTGACCTCCGTTGCACAGTGGATATCTGTTGCGCTTCTTCTTGGCGGTATTGCATTGGTCGCATTTGCGGCGGCTACGGCGAACCCGATTCTTTTGGCAGTTGGACTTGGCATTCTTGGCATGGGAATAATTGCAGCAATAAATGAGGGCCACCTCAAGAACTGGGTTGAAACACTCGGTTTGAATAAGGTTGTTGGCTGGGTATCTGTTGCCCTTATGCTTGCTGGAATAGCCTTTATTGCATTTGGCGCGATGACCACGAACATCTTTATGCTTTTGGCTGGTGCTGCTTTGCTTGTTAGTGGTTTTGCAGTAGGGATGACCACAAACAAATTTCAAAGCTGGGTTGAAACCTTGCATCTGAATGAAGTTTCTGGATGGGTGTCTACGGCAATGCTTTTGTTGGGGATCGCTCTTGTGGCTATTGGCGCTATGACGCTGAACGTTCCCATGCTTTTAGCTGGTGCGGCGTTGCTTGGCGTTGGAATCGCTTCAAAAGCAGGTGGGTTTAACTCTACAAAATCTGTTTCTGGCGGAAATCCGGCGACACATTCCGCTATGCCTACAATTAGCCCCGCATCCGTTCCGCGTTTGGCGACCGGCGCAGTTATTCCCCCGAACCGTGAGTTTTTGGCGGTACTGGGTGACCAGAAGCAGGGGAACAACATTGAAGCTCCTGAATCTGCCATCGAGGCAGCGGTGGCCCGTGGCATGGCGCAGTATGGCGGTGGTAATCAGACGGCAATCCTTAAAATCGGCGAACAGGAATTGGGCCGCATTATCTTCAAGCTGAACAAAGACCAGACGCAGCGCGTCGGTATTAAAGTGACCTAAAGGCGGTGGGTATGAATTACATCAAAATTAACGGGACTTCATTTGATGTGAATGTCGCGATCTCCAAGTACAACGAAAATTTCAGCGTTCTCGATGGGGAGAACGCTGGGAGATCAAAAGACACAGGCCGGATGATCCGCGATGTTCTGGGGACGTACATCGGGCATAAGGTAACTGTTTTCCGCAGAGGGAACGATTACAAAAGCTATGATGCGTTCTGGAACTATCTCAAAGCCCATTCCATCGACGATTCCGTTTTGCTTGAAGCTGCGGACGGCAACACAACTATTTCCTATCGCGCGTACTACACCAGCGCATCGCACGATATTGAAAAGGTTGAAAATGCAATCAATTATTGGGGTGAAATTGAAATCCATTTCATCCCCATCGCACCGCAAATCACGCGGTAAGGAGGGCTTATGGATTATGTAATGATCGGCCCTTATCAATTTGACCGGGATGCGTCTAAGGACGATATGCGGCTGGACTACTGCTCATCGTTTCAAGAAGTGGCATTGGATGAAAGCAGTCTTTCGTTCGATACGGTCAGCGTAGAGGTTTGCACTAAAACAATAGGCACACAGCTTTCTGCACTCCCCAATAACACCCCTATCATTGTTTACAGAAGCGGCGAAATCAAAGCAAGATTTGTAAGCAGCGGCGTTTCCCGTATCGGGCCTGTTACTTATCAACTTACAGGGCGGTCCCCTATGGGCGCGCTTACCGGCATGGTGCATACTGGCGGCATTTATACGGGAGAGACTGTGGAAGAGGTTGTAAAAGAAATCTGCGGCAACATTTCTTCGCTGATAAAAAGCGTGTATGCAGGAGTTAAACTTTACGGCTGGCTTCCTTATGCGGATGGCAAAGAACGCTCTGCACGAGACAACCTCTCACAAGTGCTTTTCGCCATTGGGGCCTATCTCCGCACAGACCTGAACGGTGTTTTGAGAATTGAACCCTTGTGGGACGGTACGGCATCGTTGATTGATGTCGACCGATCTTACACCGGGGGGACCGTGAAATACGATTCACCCATCTCTGCCGTGACGGTAACGGAGCATCAATACGTTGCGGGAACGGAAGTAAAGGAGCTATTCTCCGGCACGGCGCAGAATGGCGATATCATTACATTTTCTGAGCCGATGCACTCTCTCTCTGCGACTGGCTTCACTATTCTGGAAAGCGGCGCGAACTACGCCAAGATTTCCGCTGGCACTGGCGCACTGACCGGCAAGTCGTATATCCACAACACCCGCCTAATCACGCAGCCTGTGACGGCTGGCGCGGCGGAAAATGTAAAGTCCGTTACGGATGCCACGCTGGTATCTCTGGTAAATTCCTACGCCGTGGCGAAGCGCCTTGCGGACTATTACCGATGCCGCGAGACTATCACCAATGACATTGTAAGCGGGCACGAGAAACCGGGCCATGTTGTAAGCGTATATCATCCGTATGACAAGAAAATGGTTTCCGCGTGTATCCAGTCTTTGGACACCACCATGAGTGCGACGCTTAAAAGTAGCATGGAAGCACTGGTGGGCTTTACCCCGGCGCAGCCGGAAGCGGCGGAGTATTTTGACGAGCGAGTTGTGCTGACCGGCTCCGGCGAATGGGAAGTGCCGGAGAATGTGACCGCAATCACGGCAGTATTGATCGGCGGTGCGCAGGGCGGCCACTGCGGACACGGTGGCAATCCGGCGCAGGCGAAAACGGAAAGCTACACGGAGACGATCCTTGGATCGCTGCTCCAGCGCAACACGGACAAGTGGGCGCTGGGCGGCAAGGGCGGCAAAGGCGGCGATCCCGGCTCCGGCGGCAAAATTTTGCAAGCGACGCTTGACGTGAATCCCGCGCAGAAGTTTTCCTTTGCCTGCGGCGTTGGCGGCTTAGGCGCGGCGTTTGACGCGAACAACTGGGCCAACACGCCCAACACGCCGGGGGCGAAAGGGACAAAGACCACCTTCGGCAGTCTCGACAGCGATTCTGGATCAGTATCCGAGATTGGCTACACGGACCCGGTGACCGGCGAGGTGTTTGCTGCGAAAGGCGAGCAGGGCATTGCCGGTGGTGACGGCGCGGGCATGAATCCGAATCACGGGGACAATGACCGGTATATCCCGCTGAAATCCACATCCGTTGTGGATGAGGACGGCCATGTGTGGGAGGGTGGTGCTACAAAGGTTAACGATAACGGCATTGTGCTCCCCAGCGCTGGCGATGAGCAGAGTTTCACTGGCGATTTGGAGGAAGGCTATTGCGGCGGCGATGTAACGTACAACTGCGGCAGCGGCGCTGCCGCCGGTGCAAACGGAACAACCGGAAATGCCGCTGGCACATTCCGCCTTGTAAGTGTCCCCCGTAGTGGAATGCCCAAAACGTCTATCACCGTAACGGCCAGCGGCAGCGCCTCCGTGCCCGGAGCCAACGCGACGCAGGTTCCAAGAAAGCCCGCTGCATACGGCAAAGGCGGCAGAGGCGGCTACGGTGGCGGCGGCGATGGCGCTACGGGCCTGAGCCGCACCTATTACGGCGGCAGCAAAAGCGGCACACTCAACAACTACACGGGCAGCGTCCGCACCACCGGCAGCAACGGCGCACAGGGAGGCCCCGGCGGCGATGGCTGTATTATCCTGTACTACCGCAAGCCGAAGCCGGTGCAGTCCGGCGCATTGAAAACAAGCGATGGCCGCGACCTGTTGGACGCCCTCGACCGCAGAATGATCGTATAAGGAGGTGCGCTATGCCGAACGATTATTACACCATGATTTTCACAGGTGAAAAAATGGACGAGCTGCTGAAGCGCGTGGACGATGGGGAGATCATCATTCCATCCTCCACGGCGGGAAGCACGAAGAAATTCAAGCTGACGGTGGACGATACCGGCACCGTCAGCGCCACGGAGGTGACGTCCTGATGGTACAGGGTGATGCGTACAGCATCGATATCACGATCAAGAACCTGGGCGAGGCGATCCCGATCGACACCGTGGAGAAGGTGGAGGTCACTCTGCTGAACCTCACACGGTCCTATCCGGAGGAGGTCACCTATTCGGACGGGAAATTTCACTTCCCGGTCACCCAGACGGAGACCTTCAAACTTCCCCCGGTGTGCCCCATGCAGGTCCGGGTGAAGTTCACCGGCGGGGACGTGGTCGGCTCCATGATCCAGATGGTGGAAGTGGCCGGGGCGATCAGTAAGGCGGTGCTGTGATGCTTACCTTTGAGCTGCAGCCGCGCGAGGCCCTTGAGATTTCCTTTGCCGTGTCCATCGTCGCGGGAAAGGGAGACCCCTACACCGGAGCCTACAAGGTGACGCCTAAGATCTACGGTCCGGTGGTTCTGGAAACAAAGGACAAGTCCATGGCGGACGATGTGACGGTCTTAAAAATCCCCCAATTTGAGGTGTCCAACGAGGCCGGGGGAAATACATTGATTATGGGAGACGAATATTATGGCGAATAAGTACATCAACAAGGTCATCATCGGCAATGACGTCAAACTGGACCTCACCGCTGACGATATCACTGCCGACAAGCTGGCGAAGGGCATCAAAGCCCATGACAAGAGCGGTGCTCCCATTGTGGGCACCAGCACCTTCGACTCCGACACCTCCGAGGATACCGCCGTTGCAGCGGAAATCCTTTTGGGGAAAACGGCCCACGCGAAAGGTGCGAAACTGGTCGGCACCATGCCGAATCAGGGCGGCAAGACCCTTGACATCACGGATAAGGCGGCTCCTGTCTCCATCCCCATGGGCTTCCACGATGGCTCCGGCAAGGCGCAGATTGCGGAGGCGGAGGCGGCGAAGCTGATCCCCGCCAATATCCGGGAGGGCATCACGGTCTTGGGCGTGGCCGGTACCATGAGCGGCAATGAGGGCATGAAGGCGCAGGCCAAGAACGCCACGCCCACCTTCGCCCAGCAGGAGATTTTACCGGATGAGGGCTACAACTGCCTGTCCTCCGTCACTGTGGCGGCGATCCCTGTCAGCTACACCGACAACGAGCAGGGAGGCCAGACCCTGAAAGTAGGTGCGTAAGAATGGCGGTCAACAAGGTCGAGGTAAACGGTGAGACGAAGCTGGATCTGACGCAGGACACCGTGACCCCGGAGAATCTGCTCTCCGGGGCCACCGCCCACAATGCGGCGGGGGAGCAGATCAGCGGCGCGGTGGCACCTGTCCGATACGATGTTGCTCAGAATCTGACCTCCGAACAGAAAAAGCAGGCCCGTGACAACATCGGGGCGGCGTCGCTGGGCGCGGACGGCAAGGTGCCTGCAAGCCAGTTGCCGGAGATCAGCTCCGTCAAGACCTACACCGCCACCATCGGAACTACATGGGCGGAGGACAGCAATACCGGCGTCAAGACCCAGACGGTTGCCATCGCCGGGGTGACGGCCCAGAACACGGCCATCGTAGACCACGTTTACACGGGCACCGGCACAGTCGAGGATTACGCTGCTTTTGTAGCGGCAGAAAACCAGTACCTCAACTGCATTACCAACGGCTACGCCGAGACCTATAACGGCGGCATCAAGTTTACCATCTTCGGGGATGCCAACACGGTTGCGATCCCCATTGTTGCGGAGGTGAGCTGATGGGCCATGTAACGGTGGTTGGCGGGTGCAGAGCAAAAGCCCCGTCAACCGGGATATTGGCAAGTGCTTTGCCGGTGGGGTCTACGGTCAAACTGATGGAGGGTGGCTCAGCGGTTGAATATCTGGTGGTGAATCAGGGCATCCCCAGCAATTCCAGTCTGTATGACGCAAGCTGTGACGGAACGTGGCTGCTAAGGAAAGATATACGTGAGTTACTTGCATATAACAGTTCCGAAAACAATAGCTACAAAGAATCTGCAGCCCACAATTACATCAACGATACATTTTTAAACCTGTTTGGAGGAATGGAACAGACTGTTATTAAGCAGGTTAAAATCCCCTATGTGAATGGGACTGTCGGCGCGGGAATTGCTTCCGGTGCATCTGGACTGTCTGCAAAAGCCTTTCTACTATCCGGTTATGAGATTGGGATTGGGGGAGCAGATTATTTGCCAAGAGATGGCGCAAAATTGGACTACTTTGATCAGATTGCTGGTGCAGACCCAAAACGCATTGCATACCTAAACGGTTCGGCATCTTTTTGGTGGCTTCGCTCTCCATACACATACAGAGCAAGCACAACTAACGTGTGGTACGTTGACAATAATGGTGGCTGCAATACTATCAGATCAACTTACCAGTATGGCGTCCGCCCTGCCCTCATTCTCTACAGCAATGCACTATTTGACAAGACCACCATGCTTTTAAAGGGGGTGGCGTAATGGGACACGTTTTATTCCTTCGGAAGGGCGAGGTGCATACGGCCCCGGTAACGTACAAGGCGAATTTTGCGGATAATACGTGGGCGCAGATCATTGATGCCTGCCACAAGAACCAAGTGCCGGAGACGTGGGTAGTAGGGAACCAGAAAGCCATGACGATTAACGGGGCAGATTACGTTATCGACATTATCGGAAAGGGGCACGATGACTATGCCGACGGCAGCGGCAAGGCTCCACTGACCTTCCAGATGCATGACTGCTACGCGGCCGTAAACCGGATGAACAGCTCCAACACCAACGTAGGCGGCTGGACGAGCTGCGCCATGCGGCAGACGCACCTGCCTGCCATCCTTGCCCTGATGCCGACG
>ERZ894186.111-NODE-111-length-43645-cov-20.522780_pt1 | contig 43645 bp, 64 predicted proteins | sample MGYA00380280_ERZ894186 | MGnify/ENA primary metagenome ERZ894186 (study PRJEB32331, sample SAMN06328449) | human gut metagenome | biome: human gut microbiome; feature: stool | host: Homo sapiens | collected 2013-02-13 ... | reverse complement strand
TTTGCGCTGCCACCAGAGCTATATAGTTAATATGGACGAGGTAAGCGAAGTAAGCTATTTTTTTACGATGGTATCTGGCGCGATCGTCCCGATCAGGCAAAGAGAACTTGCGAAAATAAGAGAAAAATATGAAAACTACGTCATTGGAGGGAAATAAAGCATGAGCGAAGAGAAAACAAAGAAATGCAAATATTGTAAAACGGAGATTCCGGCAGATGCCAAGGTCTGCCCACAGTGCCGAAAGAAATTAAAGGGCGGTAAACTTAAATGGGTTGTGCTGATAATCCTTGTCGGAGCCATCATCGGAGCTGTAGCTGGCGAAAGTGATTCAGAATCAGATAAAAGCGCAGCAACCGCTACTTCTTCAGAAAAGAAAGAAACCACTACCAAACAAAAAGAAGAAGCTGCACCGATCGAGTACACTGCTGCTTCTGTTAATGATATGATGTCCGACCTTGATAGCAACGCAATGGGCGCATCTGACAAATATAAAGGTAAATACCTTGAGATCACTGGAAATCTCAGTAACATTGATGCTTCCGGAAAGTACATCAGCCTCACAGCAGATGGCGATTTTGAAATCATCGGCGTGCAGTGTAATATTAAAAACGACGAGCAAAAATCAAAGGTAGCATCTCTTACCAAAGGTGATAAAGTAACATTAAAAGGAAAATGCACAGATGTTGGAGAAGTCCTTGGATATTCTTTTGACATTGACGAGATTGAGTAAACCAGACTAGCTCCTGCTTAACGGCAGGGGCTATTTTTATACAAGGAGGAAAATCATGGCAAAAAGAAAGAAATACCCAAAACTGCCAAATAGCTTCGGGTCTATCCGCTATCTCGGCAAGGGTCGAAGAAACTGCTATGCAGTGCACCCACCGGCAACGATTGACGCAACAGGAAAAGCGATCCGTCCGCCTGCGATCTGCTACGTTGACGACTATCTGAAAGGGTTCGCCGTTCTGACAGCTTACAAAGCTGGGACGTACAAGCCAGGTATGGAAAAAGAACTTGAGATTGCCCCTACAACGGACACAGACGCCCTTGTAAGCCGTATTCTGTCAGACTACAATACATTTAAGGGCACAGAGGAAAGACACCCGGAAACGCACAAATTGACGTTCTCAGAGGTATATGAGCAGTTTTATGCGTGGAAGTTCCCAGACGGAACAAAAGCGTCTTATAGCTCGATGGAATCATACAAAACAGCTTACTCAAACTGTAAAACATTGCACAATCGCACATTTGAAGATTTAAAAGCCCCCGACTTGCAAGACGTAATAGATAAATGCACTCTTAAGAAACAAAGCAAAGCAATTATATTGACCCTTTTTAAGCAGATGTATAAGTATGCCATTTATTCAGAAATTGTGTCGGAAAACAAGGCTTTATATGTAAAAGTTAACGCAAATGATGATACGGAACATGGCACACCTTTTTCGGATGAGGAATTGCAAATCCTTTGGAATAACACCGACGATCCAGAAGTACAGCTCATTCTAATCATGTGTTACTCTGGATGGAGAATTGGCGAGGTCCTGAAGCTTACGACTAATCTTGAAGAAAGATATTTCCAGGGCGGCATCAAGACTGCAGCCGGAAAAGACAGGATCGTTCCGATTCATCCGTCCATATATGAGTTTGCGAAGAACAAGGTCCTGACGCAAAACGGCAGGCTCTGTATCTATTCCCAGACGCAACACCGAAACGCCCTGTTCTACCCTACACTGGAACGATTGGGGATAGTCGGCGATCCGAAGCACACGCCGCATGATTGTCGGCATACTTTTTCCGCCCTGTGCGAAAAATATGGCGTCCGGGAGAACGACCGGAAGAGGATGTTGGGACATTCGTTTGGAAACGATGTCACGAACGCTGTGTACGGTCACAGAACCCTGGAAGAACTCCGGGCAGAGATTGAAAAGATAAAAGTCCCATTTGTGACTAACTGTGACTAACCGTTCCTATTTTCATCTTTTTTAAACTGTCTTAATTACTCTAACAAAAGTCTGTAAAGTCTTGATTTTACTGGCTTTTCCGCATTTTACAAGGGATTTCGCAAAGACATTTTCTTTAATCTAATTTTAATGAAAATTTTCAAGAATCCTTTGTTTATGTGGGTTTCAGGACTTCATTTGTGACTAATTTGTGACTAACCGTGTAAATCTATATCTGTTCATAACATCGTAATTTGACGTAAAAAAAGAGAGTCGGGTTTTTATGCCCAACTCTCTTTTTTTGACTGTCCACTCGTGCCGCTGCTAACAGCCCCCGAATTGGGACATACAGCTCTTTCATCAATGCACGGCAAACCAGTCTGCACTCTTCACTTGTGCTAGCCACACAGGGCACTATAACATCATAAGTTCAATTCCTGTGCGACTGTTGACAGTATAACCTGTTTTGAATGATAAATCAATCAGAACATCATTTCGTGTTTGCCTTCATGTGCTCAATCACTCTCTTCCAGGTATCAATGCCGCAAGTTCCATTTGCAGTTACGCCAACATTTTTCTGGAAAACTTTGAGGGAATCATATGTGTCGTCCCCAAACTGTCCGTCAACTTCTACACCCAGCATTGCCTGAAGCATTGCCACTGCTGTTCCGGAACTGCCCTTCCTCAGAATCGGAAGCCTTGTCTGGAAGGTACCGGTGAGCGTGGTTGAAGGCGTACTTACTTTTGCACCGGTGGTAACAGCGATAGCCACGTGGTGATTATCATTCAGGAGGATATCTCCTGCCTTTAGATAGTCACCGGATGTCAGATACTTACTATCTGTCAGTACTTTTGCACCGGCAGCCTTCATTGCGGCCCTCATGTTTCGTGTTGTCAGATAGATACTGACCGCTTTGAGTTTTGCGTTATTTAAGCGATACCCAGCCCCCTTGACGATAGCTGCTGTACTTGCGCTGCAATCAGATTCACAAGCTACCGTGATCTGCGCCGGATCGTAGTTGCTCGCCTTCAGATGCTGCCAGAACGAATACCGGTCATTGCTGTTTCCGGCAGTACCCTGATCGTACCCGATGAGATTATTCTGGGCCGCTTTTGTCGCCATGTCTGCGATCATGGCTGCGATTTTGGCGTCATTGAATCTCAGGACACAGAGCCACGGTCTACTGTACCAGTTCATGATCCGATATTCTGTACCAGTCTGGTCTCCTGCTTTCCCACCTGCATACCTTCCATTTTCGTCATGTCCGCAGTTACTGATTTTTACCATTTTAGTTTCTCCTTTCTGTGCCGTTCCTCTATAATCCTTGTAGAACACATCCATATCAACATTTCCGCTGATACCGGATACTTTTCCTTTGCTGGAATACTGCCAGCCGATTCCGACTTTTGGTTTTACCCTTGTCTGCATTGTTCCATTATCGGGGTCTGGGTAATGTGCAATCCAGCACTCATACTTTCTGAGTGCGTCAGTCAGAACGCCGTTGTACCAGTCCAGATTGCAGTAGATACCGACCTTATAACCAGCTTTTTTCATCCTTGTCAGAAAGGCAACTGCAATGTTTTCGACTGCCTGTTTACCGAGTTTTCGCTGATTAGACCACTCGAGATCATAGAACACCGGGAAATCCAATCCTCTTCCATTCAGTGCGGCAATCACATCTTCCGCTTCATCAATCGCCTGTGCCGGTGTCAGAGCGTAACTGTACTTGTAACCGCCGATAAGGATTCCATTGCTCTTACATCCCTTGTAGTTGCACTCGAATGAGCCGTCAACGCCGGACCTCTGGTGTACTCTCAATATTGCGAATTTGATGCCGGATTTAGCCACTTTCGCCCAGTCCGGTTTTCCTTGATTGGATGACACGTCAATTCCTTTAATTTCCAATTTATCAACTCCTTTTTATGAAATTTTCAAAGTTTCTTAATGAATTAAATGGGAAGAGGAAAGTTATTAAGAAATTATTGACCATTTTCCCCAAGTACCTTTGTCACAATACCTCGAAGCAACGGTGGTTTTAAGTTGACACGAAATAATAAACTGAAATGCGTATCCGGCTTGGTCAATTCTGATACTTTTTATAAAGCACCATTGATTGCCAAATGTTTTATCATAGTTAGAGTTTATCCAGCTCATTGCTTCGAAATCAATATTTCTATCAATTTTTGCATGGTTATCAGCAGTTGTATCTCCGATATTTTCAGTAAAAAACCGCTTACTATTTAAGCATCAGCATCTTAATGCCTCCCCATATGGTTTCGCTGGCGTTTATCGTCAATGTAGATGTGTCATCACTGTATGTACCTATGTACCCGAAAAAGTCCTGCTTGCCACAAAGTCTGCAATTTTAATAAAATTTACTGTCCGTTTTTCCGATGCAACATCAACAAAGACAATGTACATAAATCCATTATATCGTGAAGTCACTCCGTACATGAGAAACGATGCATAGGTGTAAGTATTAAGCTTAATATTTACAGAAAATGTTGAGAGATTTCGAATATCAATGAAGACCTTACTATTTAATTCATTAAGCGCTCCAACCACCGTCTTGTTGCTCGTCTGCAAGTTACTGATGACCGCATTGGTCAGTTTCTCAACAATCCAGTTCCAGATTCCGCTGAACGGCGAAAGCTTATTTGATTTCGATGTTGCGTCATAAATCATCAGTGTGTCGTTGTCCGCCGGTGTTGCTTTCTGTGAATACTCGTTAAATTTTCCCATTACTGTAATCTCCTTTCTAACTCTTTGATACGTTTTTCTTGCTCGTCAACCTTTGCGCTAAGTTCCTGTATGGCTTTAATGGCGTAGTTGAGAAGATACGGGCTGTTAATCTGCTTAATGTCCATCTCGCCGTTTTCGTCATATCCGCCGCCCAGAGCCAAGTTCGGGTCGATTTCTTCCAATTCGTCTGCCACGAAACCAATGTTTTGATGCCATCCACCCATCCGCTCTTTCCAGTCAAATTGACGAACTTTCATGCGATTAACCGTTTCGAGGGCGTCTGTTTCGCTGTTTTCGATGTTTTCTTTTAAGCGGATGTCGGAAACTTGTGAGGTTGTATATAAATAGTCTGTGCTAAAGCCAGATCCACCCCATTTAGCACGGATTCCTAAACGTCTGTATGTTGCCGCATCTCCGTGCTTACTGCCTGTTCCCGAAAAAAGATAGGCCACTTGCGAATCATCTGCGCTTACGGACGCTACCGGTTGTCTTTTAACTTTGCCGGACGTTTTTGCTTGATTTTCCAAGTCGTAAAACATAAGGGTTCCATCTGTCGAAAAATTTGCTCCAAGTTCGCATCCGTCCGTAAAAAGTGAGTTTGTATTTATTCGGACTTTGTTGTTCAGATAGCGAACAATGTAGCCTTCCCACTTTTTGCTCGTATCACCTTCCATCCAAAGTTCAAGCACTTTATTTTGGACTTTCTGTGCATACAGTCCGTATTTTCCAAGCATCAGTGCATTGTAGTTGCCTGCATCTGTGTAGTCCGTATACAATCGCAATCCGGCAGTGTTAAGAGATACCATCGGGTTTCCAGTGTTCTTATTAAGTACGACATATCCGGTATATCCTAATCTCGATATCTGATTTCCGTCAGCATCGTAAATCTTCAACTGACCATTTCCGTTATTCGTGCCGCCAAGACTGATAACGCCACCTTTCATGGCATTGAATGAGATAAACAGCGTCTGGTTCCCGCTTTCATCTTTTTCGTAGTACAGCCCTTTGAACTTCCCATCGTCTGACAAGATATCGACTATCTGTTCCTGTGTCAGTGACGCCACATCAACCGCAACGGAATATGTCTGATAGTCCGCAAGCTTGGTTTTTGATTGGTCAAAATACAGCGAAACCTTGAGCATGTCATGTGCATTGAGTGACAGGCTATTGACATTAATATTCAACCGGTCAAGCGCCGCAGTCTGCGATACCGTGAGTGTTGCCCATGTAGCGCCGTTGTCGGTGGATTTTTCCAGTTTCCACCATCCTTTTTGTGACTGCGCAACTTCTCCGTTTCCGTCCCTGTAGAACGAATCTACAATGAGCGGTGCCGGTGTTATCTTCCTGTCTGCCCCCATCAGCAACACATCCGCATTACTCTGGAAGAAGTAAGTCCTTCCGGCAGTCCCCGGTTCACCCTTAATCTTCGTCCAACTATATTTCGTCGGGTCGGTGCTATCATCTGGCGTGTAATCGGTATACTGCCCGATATACAGCTTATTGACGCTATCATCCACAGAGAAACCTGTTCTACCATCAGCACTATTCGCATATGCGATATGGAAGTACGGCGTCTTTCCGTTCGCCCCCGGTGTTCCCGGCACGCCCTGGTCGCCCTCGAATTTCGCCCACGTGTACTTGCTCGGGTCGGTACTGTCAACGCCAGAAAAGTCCGTATAAGTTCCGATATACTTGTTTGGTGTCTTGCTCATCTGCGCCGCTGTCGGGTTCTGTACCGGTGCGTACTGGATATGCAGATACGTTGTCTTTCCATCTATTCCAACGCCCGGAATTCCCTGCGGTCCGGCGTACTGTTTCGCAAGTGAGAACTGTTTCGATACGACAAGGTTATTCAGATATGCGGCTTTGATGTTCACCCATCCGCTGTCTGCGGTCAGCCCGGTAACAGTGTACGTCTTAGTTTCCTTATTCCAGCTTCCCTGTATGTTCTGGGACGCCGTAATAGTGTACGTACAGTTATCCGTGATATCCTGCGTGCCGTACATGACGGTCGCTGTCGTGGTACACTCCGGGAACTCCGTGTAGTTTCCGTCACTGTCAACCGGGATTCCCTGATAGTCATTATCAAGCTGCATGGTCATGTTTCTGGCTAGAGCTGCCATGTTCTCAACATCTTCAATCTTTTCATCAAGTGGCTTGCCGCCGATAGTCACACAACTTCCGTCAAGAGTAACTGATCCAGTATCCATATCTGCTTCAAATATCACATTTCCGCTCTTGTCTCTTACGATGAGTGTTCCTGCGTTAATATAATCAGCATTAATGCCCTCCGCATAGAGCAGTCTGATTATTAATTCGCCAGTCACCGCAAAGCCGTAAGGATACGTTTTTCCACCATCAATCGACACGGCAAACGCCTCTGCTGTCAGCTTCCAGATTATGTTAGATTCTGCTATGGTTGCTTTGTTGTGCATATAGTATATGATACTACCATCCTGTTGTGGCCCCTGTGTCATATACAGACCGCTAGAAGATTTAAGCGTTTCAGCTAGTCTCTGTATAGCCTCTTCTCTTGCGGATTTTTCTTTTTGCACCATCTGACGTGCCGCAACTATAGTTTTCGTGCTATTCCCGTAAAAGTCACTGCTGCCTCTGATTGGATCATCGGCCTGTGTCTTAACTGTAGTCAGGCCGCCCACGTTACCTGATACATCTGTCAGAGGAGTAAGGTACTTATTCCCTAATCGGTCGTAAGTGTACACCATGTCTCCAAACTCGACGAGCGGGTTGTACACCAGATCACCCTCAAGATTCCGGAATCGTGCTCCTGCAATCTGTTCGCCGATAATATTCGCCACTGTCTGAAGCTGATCGGTATCAATCAGCTCGTTCTCAAGTTCAAGGACGTAGCCTTCCTCTCCGTACATGCCGGAATAATCAGTATTAGCATCGTCGTTTGACTGCCCGTTCGTTACCTTGATTCCAGTTATAACTATATCGTCACTAGAAAGTGTAGGTGGGTTTCCATAGTTCTTCAATTCCGGAACATCTGCTTTTTCAAAATCCCATTTCACAAACTGGAGATTCCCGAAATAATCAATTCGCGCGTTCGCAGACTCAACCATAGCCGCATATCCGAACAGCTGGCGAAATGTCATGCTGTCTGGAATGCTTCTTATTATAATATCGCCATGGTCCATGGTCAGATTCATACCTATGCCGACAGTCTTACAGGCATCTCTGACAAGGTTAATGAGCGACTGCGGAAGTTTCAATCCGCTGGTATATGTCTTATTTGCCTTATACATATCATCCAGTGCCGTAACATTGATGATATCTGAATACTGCTCTGGCGTAGTGACTGTATAGACTCCCTTGTCAATAGTTTCGATGATATCTTTTGTGGCTGCCTGTGTTGCAATAATAGAGTCTCCGGTACTGTCCAGAATCGGGTTATAACTTTCATCCAGCAACACACTTACAGATTCCGGCGCCGCATACGACGTCTGAAGCTTCAGATAAGCATGAATCTTGGCTCCGTAAAAGTTGTAGTTCTTCCACTGTTCTTGATCGTTATTAATACTCAGTGTCAGTGTTTTACAGACAGTAGCGCCGATCGGAAAGCTACTGCTATCTGCGCAGTCGGAAAACCCGTTGTCGCCGTTCATGACATCTTTGTCAATGGTCTTTTTCGTCCCGTCAGGAAAGGTGATATCCACTACCATTTTGACTGGTTCACCAGCTTCAAGTTTTTCTCTAAATGCGTTGCTTACGTTAATCACAGTGGATTCACCCCCGTCATGTTAAATTCTAGCGATGATAGTATTTTTCTGTCATCTGATAATTCTCCGATAGCTATGTTTTGTGTCTGCCCTACGTAGAACGGAGCGTCTCTCCAAACTCCGTAATACGGCGAAAAATAATGTAGCGTAAATTTATGTCCTTTTGCTATCATTTGCAAAATCTTAGTTGCTTCCTCCATTGGGAGGTCGCTACCCTTATATGTATACTGCTCTACGGTAAACATCGGTGTAAAGTAGCCTACACCATATTGTGTCCTCTGACTGGATTCCGTGTAAGTCGTGGCAAAGGAGAGCGCAAGGTCTTTATCTGGTTGCCAAATCACTGTTCCGTTGATTTTGTATTTTTCCATAACGTCCTCCTTTCTATGCCATTTCAAACGGGTTTTTGCCGCTTGTATCTCGTCTCATCTGTGCTTCTTTCATCATCTCGTCAAACAGCGTCCTGCGGTTGATCTGAGCTGTAAATCGCCAGCTTCCACCGCCAGCCTGTCGTCCTGCTGTTTCTTCCCGGACGATCTTTCTGAGCAGTGCTTCTGGTGTTTCGATGTTATTACCCTGTTTCTGGTCACCAAGGACAGCCAGAAATTCACTTCTTGGTGGAATAACCGCACCTTTTGCCAGATATGGAATGGTCGGTACTCTTGGAAAGCTTGCACTGAACCCGATCGTCTTAGAACCGAATGGTGTAGGTACTTTCCACGGACCGAAAGAAAATGCGGATTCAATTCCGCTGATCGCACCATTCACCGTACCGATTGCGCCATTTACGATACCGATAACTTTGTTGAATATCTCTTTGACTTTGTTTTTAATACCCTCAAACGTATCAATCACTTTATCTTTGGCAGATGTAAATTTTTCCACAATTCCATCTTTGATTTTTCCAACAAGGGCTCCTACTGTTGACCAAATTGCAGTCCATTTTTCACGGGCACTGGATTTGATGTTGTTCCAAATTGTAACGATTTTTGTAGCTAAATTACTGAGCTTGGTGCCAATATTGTTTACAAATGTTACCGTTTTGTCCTTAATCCAGCTCCACACTGCTCCGGCAACCTCTTTGATTTTGTCCCAGTTTTTGTATAACAACACGCCGACCGCGATAGCCGCTCCAATTGCCACAACTACTAAACCAAATGGACTTGTCAAAAATGCGACTGCTGCACTAAGAGCTTTTGTGGCAGCCGTTGCAATTACGCAGATAGCATTCCATGCCGTTGTTGCTGCTGTCATTGCTACCTGAGCAGCTGTATTAGCGATCTTAACTGCAGTATTTGCAACAAAAGCAGCCGCCTGTTTTCCAAGTGATACCACGGTCTGTGCAACACTTACGACAAAATCTTTTGCATACAGAGCAGTCAGATATGCAGTCTCGGCTTTATCCACCAGCTTCGCCGCAACATTTTTATATATTGCCGCTTTTATCAGATTTAGTGCGCCTACGACACCGCCTGCTTGCTGAATGAACGAAAGAAGTTCTACTGTTTTCCAAGCTGCAAAAAAAGCTGCTATAACTCCAATATTGTCAGAGAATGTTTTAACCACTGTTGTAAGCAAATTGATTGCTAACGGAAGGCCTGTTTCAGTAACCCATTTCAACATTGGCAGAATGATGTTTTTATAAATCCATTCAAGTGTATCTCCTATGGATTCCAGAATTGGTGCGAATGTTGCTGTTAGATTACTGATAGATTCCAACAGTGGGTAAAAATCCAAGTTCGCCGCCCATGTTGCTGTATCCTCTGCGATTTTTTCAACAAACTGCATAACTACTACAAGGGCATCCGCAATGTTCTGGATGATCTGCGTTCCGACATTGTTCTTATTCCACGCATCGGCAAAACCGGATGCAATATTCCCGATAGTTTTAAGCACGTTTTGAGCAATCCTTAGCATGGTCGTAAGCATTGTCGTGCCTGTTCCATTTGTCCAGACTTCTACAAGGCTTTTACCTACACTCTTAGCGAGCTTTGCGATTCCCGACAAGGCTATCTGCGCCGCACTAATGGTGTTCTTGCCCTCTTTTTTCCAAGCGTCCTGAAATGGTTTCCAGAGCTTTTTTAAGAGCTTCGCAAGCTTTTCAGCTGATTTGCTGATTTTATCCAGAGCGGTTTCACCCTCTGCTACTTTTCCATAATCAACGCTCCCGACAGCTCCGGCTAGACCACCAGGGCTTCCTCCTGATCCTGTTCCTGAGGACGGGACTTTACTTGCTGTTGACGATGTATTCTGAGTTGAATACCGATTAATCTCATCAAGTGGACTCAGATATCCGTTCGCAGCTTTGGCTGCGTCTTTTGTTGCATCGGCTACATCTTCTGTAGAATCCGCAAGCTTGCTGGCGTTGTCTGCCGCCTGTCCATAAGCGTCTGCCGTATCCTGCACGCCGCTTGCATCGCCTGTGAGACCTGCTCCACTTCCACTTGTCTGACCAGAGGATTTCTTACCGGTGATTAATTCCGTAAAGGATTTAAAAGCATTGGCTAACGTTGCCAGCTTACCGAGCAGAACATTAATTACTTTCAGAACAGGTGTAAAAATATTAATCAGTCCCTGTCCGACTGTTGCCTTGAGAGACTGTAACTGTAACTGCATAACTCTGACCTGGTTTGCCCAGCTGTCAGAAGTACGGATGAAGTCTCCAGATGCGGCAGATAGCTGCTTCTGCACAAAAGCCAGACGGAGAGCCACTTTTTCCTGTTCTGTCATTTCAGATGTGGTTTTTCCGTAGCCATTGGCAAGTGCATATTGATCAAGTGCCGACTGGCTCATTACCACGCCAAGATCTTTCAATGTTTCCGTTTCACCTGTAAACACCGATTTCAGCTTGATGTAAGCCAGGTCTTGCGAAATGTTATAAAATGATGCCACATCACCAGTCAGCTGTGTCAGAGCTGTTGACATGTCGTAAGCCTGTGCTTCAGAGAAACCGAACGACTTAGACATTGCTCCGAACGTACCGACATACCGTTTTGCCATGGTTTCTGACAGCCCGGCAGAGGTCATGGCATTCTTTGCAAATTCATTGACCTTGTCGGACATGGTGGTAAATGTAACATCGACCACATTCTGAACTTCTGTGAGGTCGGAACCAAGCTCCACACATTCTTTCCCAAACTGCGCTAATTTGCCGACAGCAAACGCCCCGCCAATCAGCAGACCGATTTTCTTTACAGCACCCCCAAGGCCGTTAAATGACTGTTTTATAGCTGATACGCCATTTCGGACACCGGTTGTATCCATTCTGGTATCAATAATGACTGAGCCATCAGCAGCCATACGTCCACCTCCTAACTATTTGAGGTTCAACATCTCATTCAACTTATCTTTATAAGCTTGCTCTTCTTCGCTGAGACGTGTTTTTATGTCAATTGTGTTTTTATTTTCTTGATAGAATTTCTTTTCCCATTTATCCAGGCGTTCGCCTTTTGCCTTTTTTGACCGGATCCCGACAACTGTATTAAATAGGCATTCCCCAGATTCCATAAAGTAGCCAAAAAACGTCCACCAGTGCATATACGGTACGGCTCTGATTTCTTTACCAGCAACCTTGTTTACCGCCGGCACGATCATATCTCCATCCTGTTCCCAGTCCATCAAACGAGGTTTTGGGTGATTTGGATTATCGTCCAATTGTCCGCAGTCGATGAACTCCGATGCTTTCTGGCAAGCTTCGTCCCAGCACTCAGACGGTATGCTTTGCCAGTCCTCAAACAGAATCTGCAACATAACAACTGCTTTCGCCTGCTCGTCCAGTTCTGGGTCATTCATGGCTATGAGAATATCAATAATCGCTCGAAAATCGGTTCTAATAGAAAAATCCACCCCACTTATATTGAGTGAGGTGGGAAGCTCATAGGCGGTCATTTTGCATACTTTTCCGTATACTTATTGACTGCTGCCTGCATTTTCTTTTTTCTCTTTTCAATTTCCGGTGCGATTGCTTCTGCGATCTTATCCAAAACAATGTAAGCGAACACCTGACCATTACCGAAAACAGTGGTTGCTGTGATCGGTTCCTTGAACAAGTCTTTTGACGCTTCATATCCGAGCAGATAGTTGATTTTGTCTTCGATCTGTTTATTCAGTTCAGCCATTTCTTTGCCGGAAGTGACTTTCTGGATAGAATCCTTAAGCTGCTCAAAGTATTCTGTCAGCTCTTCTGCACGTGCTGCCACATTGATATCCGTCGGGTTAAGCTTGAAAGAAGAAAAAACTTCATCTTCATTGTTGGTGAATGTAAAAATGAGAATTCCATCATCAATTTTGGTATTAATTACTTTTGCCATTTAGTGCATCCTCCTTGTATATGTGCTTATTCGCTGTCAGCTGTGAACGTACCGGAACTGATGTCAAATTTTCCTTTTACACGTTCGCCGACATAGTTAACGGTAAATGGAATCTGATAGCCGGATGTATCGCCGCCGTAGCTTGTCGGCACAACGTAGCAGTCCTGCTGATATGCTTCATACTTTCCTGCTGTAGCTTCTGTCCACAGATGAACCTCAACTGCTTTTGTTTTGAGGTTGTCATCTTTGAGACGTCCATCTACAATCTTCTGCAACGCTGTGAACAGGTCTGATGTGGTATCTGCATAGAACGGATCAGCATCAGAAGAAACTTCGTAGCCGTTATGTTTGAATGTGGATTCTCCAAGAATGTTTTTAGATGTTTCAGTATCTGGATTGAGTTCTACGTTATACTCTTCCAGATCTTTTCCAAGACGTTCATACTTCGGTGCCAGTCCTCCACAGAGAGAACCCGCATCGATGTAATGAGCCATATATTTACGGTCAATTTTGCCTGTAACTGCCATAGAAATGTCCTTTCTGCCTATAACTTTTAAAAGGCTGTGTAGGTTAGCAACTATCTCCAATTGATAGCCGGTTGTTACTTGTTATATTACTTCATAAGCGTTTTCATAGCGCACTGATAATGGCAATAGCCAATCCTGTACTCCACTCTCCTGCGGTTCTAAACCATAGGAGTTGTCACGGGTGATACGTTTTATCACTCGTCCCTGCGAAAGTTCAGGAAACGCATTTAAGCGTGTCTCAGAGCCATTTATGACAACTGGTTCTCGACATATCCATTTACCGAGATTGTCAAGGAACTTCTGAACAGATAACTTCTGTCGTTCCTTGTCGGATGCTGTTCGGTATACCACGTAAAATGGATACTGGCATACCTGATGCATCGTTCCGCAGACATCTTCTTTTTCTAAATAGATCAGCGCCCCGTTGTCTGCCGAGAACGCAATTCCGGACTCCTTGCCAAGTTCCTCAAACTTGATTGTTTCATTTTCGTATAGTCCCGGATACTGGTTCAGAAGTGCTTTCATGGCATCTGTCAGAATCTCATACCCGGTTGCATCTTTTCCGATAGGCTTATCCGCCATGTCTACCACCTCCTGCCTGTGCTTTTACTTTGCGAATCCACGTGCTGCCGTATTGTCGTTTAGCAGCATCGAACCACTTTGCCTGTGCCTGTGGATGTGCCTGTCTGGCGTATTCAAGATTTTCCTTTGCGGCTGTCTGACCAGAAAACTGGCTGACGAGGACTTTCTTTGCTCCACGTCTTGCGTAGGGACTTCCGGTTGCTTCGTCAACCATTCCTTTTCCCTCATACAGAAAACGTCCGTAAGGAGCCGCCGCCGCACATACTTTCCCAGTTCCTTGCAAGGATGTACTCTCAATTCTTGTCCGGTTGATGAAATTTCCGGTAATCATCGGCATAAACGGAACCATACTGTCCATAACCATTCCGTCAAGGAGATACTGGGCTTCTTGATACTGTCTGGAGAACCTGTCCATATTTAGCTTGATTTTCATGTCTCCATCGACTACGGAGAATCCTTTAAAATGATGAATCTTACTCATATCACTTACCTAGAATCTCAAAGTGTGGAATCAGTGCGTACGGACCGCCAACACTGGTAATCTTAAACACGTTATCCTTGTTCTCATTCATGTACTGATAGAATCCGCTCCGATAATCACCATCAGTTACCGTCCCACCAGTCCACTCGCCCTCCCAGAAGAACGATTCATCTGAGAATGTGATAGTATCCTCTAGAGCGTTGTTGATCTGCTGTTTCCACTCTTTAGGCGGCACCCATGGGAGAATCTTACCGTTTTTATCAGTAATGGTTATATCGCCGTTCTGGACGGTATATCGAACGTGTAACTGCGCATTGTCAGTCACGTCTGGTCCGTACTTTTTAAGGATTGCCCCTTTGTCAGTAATGAGGTCGACACTGGATAAAACATGAGGATACCAGTACGCATCTTTTGTTGTGGCACTTTCGTAATAATTGAAAATCGTCACCGTTTTTTCGTACATGATATCCTCCTATCCTTCACATATTGCTTTTGAAAATCTGTCGTGGAACGCTTTAATTCTAACAATATTGCCTTTGCACTCTTCCGGCACTTTCCCATAGAAAATAATGCTTTCCGGATGCAATCGTTCAATCATGGCGTTATACCCTGACAAGAATAGGCACTTTTTGCCCTTACTGTTCATGCAGCCTACTGAACTGACCGCCACTGTTCCACCCTCTGGCTCCCCATCGAAACACCAATCGTAAGAATCCGGTGTACTCCATGAGATTGTTGGAATCACACGGCAACCATATTCTTGGAGATATGCGCCTATCCAGTGTTTGCGGTAATGGTTGTATATCTGGATAGCTTTCGGGAAATCGGTGTAGGTGCTGAAATCTGGCGTCAAAATGTACCGGAATTTGCTCAGCTTATCCACGTACCTGTCTGGATTTCTCCATAGTGCATCAAACTGATAATCGTCCAAAAAGAAATGAACAGCTTTCTCTTCTGGATTATTGCATTTTCCTCTGGCATAATTAAAACCGACAAATTCGCAATTGCCCTCGAATGTCTCAGGTTGTATCTGCGGTATACCATATTCACCAATGCCAGGAAAGATACGGCGGTTTAGATTTTCGTAAGCTATGCTTGTCTCTTTATTTGCCATAGGCTATTTTCTTCGACGTCTGCGGCGGTTTACGCGGTTGACTTTTGCATCTGCTCTCGAACCACTGGACAGCGTCCTGTTCGATGCTGTTTCTCTGTCTAAGAATGTATTTGTCGCCTTACGATCAGCCTTATACGCTTTTTGATCTTTTCTCATCTCAGACGCGGAGATATTTTTCACAGTAGCACCGTTGGATACTGCTCTTTTTTTGAATTCACTCGCAGACATATTCAGCGGAGTAGGCTGTGGCGCACCACCTATTCCAATCTGATAGTAGTGCCGCCCGTTCTTGTTTGAGAAATAATACCTCGTTGTTTCACCATTTCTGATTACATCAAGTCCGCTGGTTCCGCTGGAACTTAGTCCACTACTTCCACCACGTCCACCCATAAAATCACTTTTTCTGCACTGTCTGCTTAATAACCTGATTCACACCAGTAGCCGACAATCCGTTAAACATACCGACCGCAACTGCTGTGATATAATCCGTTGCCGGGAAATCCGGGATAACTCTCATCCCGACAGCTCCGAGAATTCCGCCAATAACCGCCATGATTACCGGAATCCATTCATCAGAGATTCTTTTTGATGCTTTGCAGCCCATTCCTACGATGTAGCAGATCATAACGATTGCTATACATGAGCCAAGCGTTGAAATGTCCATATAATCACACTCCTGCATACAATACTGGTATTCCATCATCAGTCCTTACTCCTATCAGAAGCGGCAAAGCTGTCTTTAAGAGTAAGTTGTTCGTTTTTTGTACATCTCCGGCGGCGGCATACACTGCGCTCCACTCTTTTGCGCTCGCCCCAATCTGCTGAGGTGTTGCGTAAGAGATGGATTCACTGCCGGATGATACAGAGGTTACAATGCCTGTAATGCTACCACCGGACCCGATTACGGTTGATGTACCGCTCACAGCGGCATTAGTAGCATTCTTTTCAGCAAGCTCAATCTGATACATTAATTCAGCCAGTGAGCAGACCACCTTTTTGATACGCTTCTGTGAGCGTTCATTTTCCGGCAGTCCGTCCACTAGTCTGTTAAATGTTATCATGTCTATAAAATCACTAGCTCTTTCTGCCAGTCGTGGAAAGTCGGTTTCTGGCACGACTGAACCGAAATATGAAGTTGTATAAAATTCATAATCTGCATAAGCCATGCCAGCCACCTCCTACATTTATGATTTTGCTGCTACGCTTGCGCTTCCGGCATTCAGTGCTTTGTATGTTCCGTCACACTCAACCACTGTGATCTTCTGTCCGGTTGTCGCTGTGATATCGGCTTTTCCGTCCCATGTAGACCAGTTTCTAAGATTCTGTCCATATCCGACATTTACCGCCTCTGCCGCAACTTTGTATTTGTACACATTGTTAGCGTTTTCTTTAGCCGGATTTACAGTGATTTTTGTATCACCGCTTGCTGTTCCAGCCACGGAATTTACTGTCAGAGTGCCAAGTGTTGGTGTCTCATCAATGGTGATTACTGCGATTGCGTCAATGTACTCCGCGAAAAGAGTAAGCCCCATAACCGCGAACGCTTCGGACACTGCTGTGTGGTAGTTGCCCTGAGTATGGAATCCGATCAGATTTGTCTCACCAGATACGGTATACACCAGACCTGCTCTCGCAAAGTCAGATTCGTTCGGGTCTACATAGTAAAGTACGATGTTCTCAACAGGAGTTGCAATAACCTGTCCTCTTGGAATCTCACTGTCAGATAACAGGAAGATAGTATTGAATCCCATAAAATCTTTCATGTACTGGAAGCCGAACTGATTCTGAATAGTGATCTCAGCTGCTCCGAGGTATTCATATACGTCCAGAATGTTCACAAATCCAACAACACCAGTCACATTTCTGTGCATCTGCTTGAACTTGTTTTCTACGCGCCCTTTAGCCATTGCCAGAGCCATCTGGAATGTAGTTTCTGTGGAAGTAAGTGTACCGGTTTTCAGATAGTCATAGAATCTGCCGGTAACGTCAGTCTGAAGCTGGAAAAGGAACTCATCGTCAGTCATCTGAACAGCGTTCTCATAACCGTGATCCTTGATTGCTTCAATGGATACAGCCTTTGCGTACTTCTCGATAGTCATTTCCGCGTAGGTCTTTTCTTTTACAGTAAACTTGCTGTAAGGGATTTCCTCGCCCTCACCAACATTTCCACTCTGTAAAGTACCCTCTGCGTATTTGGACTTGAGTACAGCACCCGGCTGTTTTTTGATAGGTCTCATGATGCCCAGGATGTCACGTAAGTGCTGCCAGTTTCTTTCGAATCTGGTGACGAAGTCAATCTCGCGTGCTGTGACCTGGATATCATTTGTCATAATAAGATTAGCTTTTGCTGTCATATAAAAAGTCCTTTCTACCCATAATTGTTAAGGTATTGGGTTAGCGACTATACTCTGTCGTATAGTCGGTGTAAAAAAATCACTGGAATAACTGGATATTCTGAGCAATTGCAGCCTGTCTCTCGGACGGGTCTTTAATTGCCTCGATATCTTTCTTTGTCATGCTTCCTGGTGTCTGCTGCTGTCCAACGTGAGTGGTAAATCTCGCCTGATTCTGCTGAGCCTGTTGCTGAGATTCATCCACAAAAGCAGACGCGTCAGACTGCTTCATCTGTTCGATTAAGTCGTTCAGTCCAAGGATTTTGCCGTCTTTTAGTTTCAATCCTGCTTCCTTGATGTCTGCCATAACAGACTTCTTAGCCGCTTCACTGGAAAACTTAACATCGTCGAGTGCTGCTTTCAGAGCATCTGAGAAATCACGGTCATAGATTTTTGCATTAAACTCTTTTTCTGCATCTGCCGCTTTCTGCTTCCAAGTCTCTAACTCGGTCTTAACATTCGCCGGGTCGATACCGTCAAAACCTTTCAGGGTTTCCTCTGCTGTCTCAGCACGTTCTTTCCAGTCATCACGTTCACCCTCAATTTTTGACAGGGTTTTCGTTACCTCTTTAGCGTTCTTATAATGCTCAGAGAGTGCTTTCTTCACATCTGCCTGTTTGTCCTCCGGGATCTCGATTCCAAATGATTTTAATGTGTCAATAAGTTTCTGCATACATATCCTCCTGGTCGTGTTTATTGACCTGCCGCCGCAGGTATGGATTAAGCCAGTTAGACCACTGGCAAGGTAATCGAAAAGGGTGGACTCGAACCACCGACGTCAAGGACTATGCGTCCTCCGCTCTTCCACCTGAGCTACATTTCGTCAACCCGGATTCCCGGGTTAGCAAGGTGTTTAACGTGTCATGCCTGCCACGAGTTGTTCCGGGCGCCTGTCCGCCCATTTACCTTTTACAAGGAGGTGCGTACTGTCTATGCGAGCGAGCAAGTCATATAGACAGTAATGGCACGTGTCGGAAATTGCATCCGCTTTTCAACCTCATGCATCTTATGTGACAATCCGGCCACTGCATTTTCTATTAAGGACACGCACCCGAGAAAGGAGGAATCAATGAAAAATGTCTATGTCAAGTGGCGGAAACCACTTACGAATCTTCCTCATAAATACATTGTACCACAAACCTTTCCAAAAGTTGTGGTACATGTTTTAGCCAATTAGAGCATATCCCGGAGTTTTTCCACGTATCTCTTGACAAGATCACGTTCTTCCCGACACTCCGCATCCTTGGACATATCGCTCATTTCTGTTGTGAGTTCGTCCAGGTGTTCTTCCAGAGCAGCAAGCATCTTTCTTTTGCAGTCCTCAGATTTGCCGGAACGATAGCTCTGTTTCTGTGTCATATAGTCGTCATAAGCATCTCGTCCGTCAGAACGGCTGTAATGCCCTCTGACATAATGCTCACCACGTCTGGCATAAGAACTACCCCTGTCGTAATCCGGCATCATCCTGCCGTCATTTGAGCTGTATCTCCCCATGCTGTCGCGCTTTCTTCCGCGTTCGCTGTAATCGTCATTGTATCCACCACGCATCTCATCAAGGACAGTGTTGTAATATTCCACCTTTTTGTCCCAGTACTGCGTATTCTTGATATCTTTGTACATATCAATCAGCTTGTATGTCATTTCCAGATTTCCAGTGTTTAGCCCATTATCAGCGATTTTGGACAGTTCATCTTCGATTCTTGCGCATAAGTCTTTAATATCTCTCATAATCACACCTCCTACGCTTCTCTGGTCACGATAATATTTGCGTTCGCAACAGAAATTGCCTGATCGCTTGTGTTCTCTACTGCGATGTTAACGCAACATCCGCGAGGCACATCAATATAGATGCCAGAGGACACATTGTTGTACTGGTCTACTGCTGCCGGTGTGGAAATCATCTGAGAAGAAAGAACCGGTTCGCCAGAGATTGCAATAGCCAGAGAAATAGCTTCAACAGTACCGCCTGTTGGAATTGCGATATTACCAGAAAAATCCACGAAGAATCTTGCTTTACACTGATTAGTCAGTCCTCTCAGTGTAATAATTCCACTTCCCTCTCTGTGCTGAATGCAGTTAGAACCCTTAACTGCTGTGTTTGAAAATACTACGTTTCCATTTACTGCTACAGTCTGAGCAGCTACACTTGTAAATTCTGCCATAAAAATACTCCTTTCATATCACAAAAGGACAGGTCTCAGCCTGCCCCTCTGTGTAATACGGCATAAGCCGACATCCGAATCAATCGAAAGATACTCTCAATATGAAGTTATCAGCAATTGCATCCGGTGTTGCATCCGCATCCATAAAATGTGTTCGGGTTAGGAACCTGATATGCCGGGATCGGTGCTGGATTAATCGCATTAATAAGCTGCTGTGTCTGAGAAGCCATTGCAGTTGTGAGCAATGCACTCTGACGGTCCTGAGATGCAGCACGTCTGAGGTCATTGTTTTCAGCCTGAAGGTTAGAAATTTTTTCATTGCAGAGATAATCAAGAATCGCTCTTGTTCCTGCATTCTGGCTGTCAATAATGTCTCTTGTGTTGCTGTTCATCGTATTCTGCAATGCGCAGGTATTCTGTGCCATATTGTAGTTTACGCCCTGAATTGTTTCTCTGGTTTCGCAACAGCAGTTCGCAAGCTGTGCCTGGAGTGCGTTTGTGTTCTGCATATTCGCTACAGTATCAGCATTAATTGCCTGCTGGATCCCAAAGCCGGTCTGCATGATGTTTGTGTTGATTCCATTGAATCCGGTAAGCATACCGTTGTTCACTGCATAGAATCCATCGCAGAGGCCGTTGTTGATTCCGTCAAGCTTGCTGATCACCGCGGAATTGTCAAATCCTCTCTGGATATCTGCCTGAGTAGCTGCTGTGGCTGCATATCCGCCGCCATTGCCATTATTGCCCCAGCCGTTGTTTCCCCATCCGCAGAATACGAACAAGAAAAGCACGATAAGCCACCATGCGCCATCTCCGCCAAACATGCCGTCATTATTTCTACCGTTTCCAGTAGCAGCGGCAATATCTGCTAAGCTATAATTTCCATCCATAATATAATCTCCTTTATTGTGTATTTACATCAATCTGGCCAGATTGTAGTGTACTATCTCATATTCTTCAGCAGATTTTGAAACTGTCCTGCCATCTGCTGAACCTGATTAAGTTGCTGCTGGGAAATCTTCCCAGATTGCAACATCTTCTCAACTTCTGCTTTCGGGTCTCCCTTAAAATTCTGCTTAAACTGCATAAACTGCTGTATCATCTGCATTGGCCCGTTTCCCTGTGGCATCCCGCCACCAAGTGCATTAAATAATGGATTACTCATCTGCGTTTCCTCCCTTGACTGCTGATTCCTGCACGGTATTAGCCCTAACAGGTTCAGAAAAAGAATTTAATCGGTTTATGATAGCTTCATATTTGCCCTTTAAATCGTCATATTCCTGTCTAGTGACATATTTATTGTCCATGTTCTGAGCAGGCTGTTTAGGTGGCATCTGAGTGCCTACCTCATGATACTCAAATGTCCGTAATGGCTGTGGCATGCCGGAAACGTCTGTGGATTTTATAAAGAATTTTTCACTTTCACTGTCCATTAGCAAAACACTTGTCCCGGGTGCTACCAGATAGGATTTTGCACCGACTTCGCCAGATACCCACAGGATGCCATTGTTATTCTGCTGGGGTTGCTGTACTGGTTGAGCTGGCATCTGGACAGGCTGTTGCTGGAACTGATTCATCTGTCCCGGAACACCAAAACTATATTGATAAGGATTATTATATAATGCCATCTCGTACACCTCCTATGACTTATTCTATGACTTATTCTATGACTTTCTATAGCTATATTTTTGCATAGATATATCAATCTAAAAAGTTCAAAAAAGTGTCATAAAAGTATTGACATATCACCCGTTGAGTGATATTATAATATCAGAAAGAGGAACGAGAAAGCATGGAAGGAAGCAAAGAATATGTGTAAAGAATTACCGGAACTGGTTGGCAGTTCAAAACAGATTGCCTGGGCTGAGGATATTCGCAAGAAGATGATCGAGTACGGAAACAGTCTTGTTGAATATCATAAATCTAATAGCAGCACTAAAAGGTTAGAAAGAGTAAAGAACACGGTGAGCATTTTATTCACTATTACAGAAGCAAGTTGGTTTATTAATAACCGTGAATATGCCGTAAAACCAAGAAATCCACAGGCAAAATGGGTTGAAATACTCTATGACGAAGGAGGTTGGTGCGAAGACAATTTTTATGAAGCACTAAAGTATTATGATGAAAGAAAAAAGAAAGGGGAGAAAATAAGATGTTAAAAAAATACGATTATGAAGAGTTTTTGAACATGGTAAAACACGATCTTGAGAATCAGGAGAAGTCAAATCTTTTACCATTTGATTTTCCAGATAATGCAGAATTAATTTCTCCAATCAATGATAAGGAAATAATTGATACAGTGTATCATCTTCTGTCAGTTTGTAGTAATGGTTATAGTGATGTATCAATAGAACTAGATGCTAAATATAATATGCGTTTTTGGAACAGGACATATAAACAGATTGGAATTTTATTTCCAAATCTTAAAATAGAACAAGTATATAGTATAGTTAGATATGTCAGAACTAGATTTATCTATGATGAAATGAAAAGAATAAAAACTGACACAGGAAATTTATGTTCTTATGCTGTTTATTCTGATTCAGATGAAAAGTTTGCATTAGATGAACAGCGCTCAAAAATATTTTTGCAGCAAACCTGGACAGAAGAAGGCAATGAGGTGTTCTATTTCAGGATCCTTCCGTCCTCGATGGGATTCTTTTCTTATCAGGTGAGAGAGGAGGATGTTTTTCCCGAAAAAGTTTCTTCAAATCCTCTTGATTTTCACGAAATCAGAACGTTATCTGGACTTACACAGCAAGCTTTTTCTGAAAAATACGGTATTCCTAAAAGGAGCATCGAAAACTGGGATGGTGGCAAACGCAATCCTCCAGAGTATGTTATTAGTTTGCTTGAGAGAGTTGTAAGAGAAGATATTAAAAAAATAGAAGAATAATAAAAATAGCCCAATTTATAATATCGCAGATTACTATGTTTATCAATAAAAGTAAAGCTCCAGGATTTTTTCTTGCATGGAAATCAATTTTAAAACAGCTCAAAAAAGTATTGACATATCACCCGTTGAGTGATATTATAATATCAGAAAGAGGAACAAGAAATTATTTAGGAGGTAAGCGTTATGAAGTATAACAAATCAGAAATCATGAAGAATGCATGGAGTATCGTAAGACAGTGTAAATGCACTATTTCTGTAGCACTTAAAAGAGCATGGGAAAAAGCCAAAGAAGATCTCAAGCTTGCAAAACTTGGCAAATATTTCAACGCTTGCCTTGACGGACGCGAAGTTCTTTTTAATCTTGGCGATGGAGTCGTTTCTGGAAATACTTTTTATTGTAGAAAGACTTTAAAAGAATTTGGGCTTAAATGGAATCCAGACGAAAAATACTGGTATGGAAGTCCTGAGAAAGTTGAAGATATCGTGAGATATCGCATTTTATAAAAAGGAGGAAAATATCATGAGAATTAATGGAATCGGAATTATCAATAAGAAAGAGGCAATGTCTATTTTAACAAAAGAAGGACGGGAATCCGTTAACGCTGGAGAAATCAGTATGGAAGAACTTGGAGCGATGTACAAGCTCGAACAAGTCAAGAAGGCTTGCAGTATCGGTAGATGTTCTGATACATTCCGAGCAAACTACAGCCGTATTCCGGACAGCTTAAAAGAAAAGCTTATGCCGCAGGAACTGGCGGAGCTTACAGTGGCGTTTTACAAATGTTACGGGGACGGGAAAAATGCGAAAGAATAAAGAGCCGAAAACCAGCTCTTTACACTTAAAATTATTGTTTCAACCCTCGGCGACCGGAATTGTTGGTCACTCCACTTACAGAACATCCTCTGCAAGCGACAACGATATTATACCATAATGATGAAAAAATTAATAGTCTTATTGCAAAAAAGCCCTTGGATAATCTCCGGGGCTTTTATCGTATCAGCATACTTTGATTATTTTATTATTCACCCGGCGGCTTAATCGTTTCGCCGTGGATATACTCACATTCATCTGTTCAGCGCAGTATTCGAGCGTATATTCCTTGCATCTCAGTCGGAATAGCTTTTCTTCGTCCGGCGTGAAATTACACTCTGTCAAAAATCTATCTATATCTTTCTTAGTGAACACATATAATTTCATGAGCATACCCCTTATTAATGCAATTAACGTTGATTCTGCGCAAGATAATTTGTAAGCTTCTGTTTTGTTTTTTTTAATTCCTCGACGTTATTTCCGCTGATCTGGCTGTCCAACATGGTTGATAACACTTCCAGAATTAATGAATCTCGTTCTGCAATTCTCTGAAGACTTTCATAATCTCGCTTGTCATGTTCTTCCAGTGTCTCTACTCGCTTATTAAGTCGAAATGCCGGAGTAATCCACTTAAAGATTACGGCTGCCGCCCCTCCGACAATGGACACCCCTCCACAGATAGAGAGGAAAATCTGTACAAATTCTGATATGCTCATTTAGCTACTCCTTTTCCCAGTAATATACTGGAATCTCATTACCGGAATCCCATGTGTCAAAATATTTGCCATCTTGCACTGTCACCACATGACCATCTATGCAGAGAATGTATGTGCCTGTCGGATGGTCTGTACAGAAGTCGTTGACTGTATAGATATATCGCTCTGATTGTTCAATCAGCTTGCGTCTGTATCCATGCTTATACAGATACGCTCCCCAGACATAATTTGCACTTGGCATATCTGACAGAGCACACGCCTGTATCATTAATCCAGCGAATACCGTTTCCCAGTCGAACCCGGTTGCTTTACATATTGCCCGGACAGCACAATCTCCGGTTCTCTTACCCTTAATAGGATTAGGATTGAAATATTCCCATCTGTCCATCAGTCAATCCCCTTTGCTGTTTTATATCGTTTTGCCGCTCCTCTGGCTTTTGCGGCGTTCTGGCGGTTCCATTTCGCTATCATAAGGCGGTCTTGCAGTTCTCTTAGGTCGTTCTGCTCGCAGTAATCTTTGTATGCAGCATTTTGTTTCTGTAAAAGATAAGACTTCCGGTCAAGGTCTTGCTGGAGTGCGAATTTCGCCTGTTCGTCCTTGCAGTTATCAACCGCTGCTTGCATTCCGAGGACTTCGCGCTTCGTTTTTCGGATTCTCCGCTCATAAGTACGTTGTCGCTGTTCTTTTTCGTACTGTTTACCTTTGTCGGCTTTATCCTGTGCTGATAGTTCCGCATAAGGATTAAATTCCCCGTCACTGGCTCCGAAACTATGCCGACAGTTGACTCCTGACAGTCCGCTTGCTGTCCCATATCCGGTCAATGAAAACGGTGGAAATTTCTTACTCTTTCCAGAGCGAGAGTATATCTTGCCTTGCCAAAACGAGTGATTTCCCGGATTCTGACCTCCGTCGCCTGTTCTGGCTCCTATGTGCGCACTGACCAGAACTAAATCCCAGTCCATTTCTTCCATGCGTTTTAGCGATATATCGCCAGTAGCCTGTGCTACGCCAGTTCTAACAGAACGTGCAACTGCTGTTTCAATCGTGTCTTTTCTACCAGATGGATATGTGACAGTCACACCATCGCCCACAACATTATTAACCGCCTCTTTAATGGCTTGCGTATACCCAACTGCCCCTGTCATCACATGATTATATGCAAGGTCACACTGCTCGATATAGAGCCTCTGAGCGGCACTTGCAGTGGTTCTTGTAAAGTTCTTCCACTCGCCCATGGTTGCAAGCATATTCCGCTCCATGAGCCTTATCATAGCCGGAGACTGTTCGAGTGGTGCAGGGCTTAATCCTGTCGCCTTGTATACCTTGTCATCGTAGTCCATTGCAGTGATTCCGGCATCCTCAAACGCTTCAATAAGTTCCCGCTGTTCACGTTTGGTATATTTGGATAGTTCCGTCAGAATGTCCTCTAACAGTTCGCCGGATTCCTGTAGCGTTCTGATTCTCCACGCATCGGCATTAGTCAGGATATATTCTTCACCTCTGCCGATTCTTGCCATCATCCTTGACACGATCTCAGAGATGATATATTGATGCAATTCTTCTGCAATTTGTTCACTGCCCTCTGTTATCTGTCGTAAATATTCTGGGCTTAGCATAACTACTCATCTCCAAATAATGTTGGCTCGTCTGGCTGAGCTTCTTTAACCATTGCTTTCGCTTCTTCCTTAGTCATTCCTTCAAACTTCACGAAATACAGCCATGCCGGAACCTTGCCAGTAGTCACATACTGCCACCATCTTGCGCGATCGTTTTCTCTGACATAGAGAATGTCTCCGAAATCATAATTGACTTCATAGGCTCCAACAGGTGCAAGTCCGTACAGGTCGGCGTAAACGTTCAGTGCGTAGATAACTTCGTTCAGGCAGGATTCCAGTTTGTCTCGAACGTCTTTAATGAACTGCACTGTCCTCTGCTGTTCCGCTTCTACTCCTGTAGCTGTCTGAATACCGCTAGATTCGTTAAAAACAAAATACCCGTTGGAGAATCCAATCTTGTACCCCAACTGGCTTAAAATGGCATTTATGCCGCTTATACGGGTATCTGTGTTGAGCTGTGGATTAATTTCTTGGTAAAACTCTTTCTCGTCCTGCCCGAACACATTCTTGACAAAGTGCGGTAAGTTCATCTCATTCCGTCTGTTTTTCATACTCTGTGGTGACATGGCTGATACAGGCGTACCACTTGGCATCAGCAGTCTATCATCTGCCAGAACAATCTTTTGAGAATCAAAAATCTCTCCAGCATTTCTGCTGTATGCAATGTCCAGGTCTTTCAGCTCTTCAATAGCTTCTGCGAATATCGGCAAGCCAAGTGGCGTACTGATATCTACATTATTCGCCTGTGGTGTCCGTAGTACTCCGTACAATGGCCCGTCCAGCTTCTCACCGTTTGCTTTGAGTATCGGCGGCGTATCTGCCATGAGGTCAGCCCATTTGGTCTGTTTAAGGTCAATTTTATCTCCGATGCTCTGAGGGGATTTCGACACGTAAGCTCTGTTGGAAACATAATACGGATAGGTCGTTACGTCATCTATCGTAGTCTCAACAAAACGATGATATTCAAGCCGTGTATAGTATTTCCGTCCAACTGTATAAGAATCCTTAAATATAATCCCTTTGATTTCCTGATTGTCGTAATCCACAATCATCACATCTGCCGGAGTAAATACATCAAGACTCTCACCGTTCGGCTTGATGAAAACCGTTCCATAAGCACAGCTATATTCTACCCAGTGGCGTATCTGGAAATATACTTTATCTATCTGCTCCTGTAGCCACGCAGCCCTTGCGGAACCATCAATCTGAATGCCGATTGCCAGTGTTGCGAGCCGAGCTGTTTCTGAGCAGACAGATTTAGCAAAATTAATCGTCTTGATATTATTCTTATCATCTAACCATTCCGGCGCGCCCCTATAGATGTTCGCACACCGGTTAATCAGTGCTTCCATCTCTGGAAACTCTGCTGCCTGGATGTTGAAATCCTCTTCGGCTTGTTTTTTGAAAATCATGTTAAACCACCTTTTTAGTGTTGTTATAAGTCCCATTATGCACTCACGCCCCAGTATTTTATCTCACCCTGTCTACGTGCTTCTGCTGCTTCTTCAAGCGTGTTATGCCTGCCTAGATCAACTTTTTTATTATTCACATAGATTATTGCTCTATATTTCCCTCTGTCCATGGAAACACCAGTAACACCAGTTGAATTTATTTTTTCCATTCTTTTGTTTCTTGCTTGCTGCGTCCATGTTGCCCATCTGCAATTTTCTGGAGAATAGCCTGAGTTTGTGTCTATTCTGTCAATACTTAAATTATCAGCATATCCGTTTTCTAATGCCCATCGAACAAACGCTTCTGAGCTTTTATTCCATTCTTCGCAAACCCTTATCCCTCGCCCACCGTAATCCTCATAGTCTTTGTCGTTGGGATTATTGCATCTCTGGCGAATCCCTTGCCATATTTTATATATTCGTCTATATTTTAGACTATATCCTCTTTTAAGCATTGGTCCCTCTTCTCCTCCATAATGATTCTGTTGCATACCTACAGGCATCGACTAAATGGTTGTTCTCGTCAGAATATCCACTTATAACGTTTCCATCTTTGTCTCTTTCATATTCATACTCTGAAAACTCTTTGTAAGCGTTTGGCGTTCTCTTAGGGTCAATAACAATAGTTCTTGTCTGAAGCCATTTCATCGAATACTCCACACTTCCAGGCCCTTTTATCGCGCCCCTTGCTGGAAGTCCAAAGTCTCTATAATCATTAATTGATTTAGGTTCGGCAGAATCGCAAGTAATAGTATAATCATCGTATTTTCTTTTTAGAATCTCATCTGCTGATTTCCTATTGCTCCATTTATTTTCGTAAATTTCATCAATGAGATATATCTTTTCAGTATTATGATTGTAATACAAACGAATAAAAGCATACGGATCAGGGAAAAATCCCCAGTCACACCCCTGAAATATTTTGTCCATGCGACTGATTTCTTCGTCTGTGATGGTCCTTTCTTCGATGTATTCAAAGATATTTCCGCCATTTCCGTTAGCTTTTCCTAAATACTCATTTTCGTAAGCATCCGGGTTTACTTCTTTCAGATGTTCGGCATCAGCAAGGAATATATCTCCGAGCCATTCCTGTTCGATATCAAGATTAAGATAGGTACTATGTACAACCAGCGCACTATCATCTTTTTCTTCTGCTTCTGCCGTGTACTCATTCGCCCAGTTGTTTTTACTCCTAGGCGGGTTGAACGATTTGAATTTATATGCTTCATTTCCGCCTCGAATAGCAGACTGCTGAATATTACGGATTTCTTCCGGTCCAGCGAACTGGTCAAGTTCCTCGAACCAGACTATTCCGATATATCCAAATTCTGGTTTAATTGACTTAATTTTTAATGGATCGTCAGCACCACGAAAGTAAATCTTCTGTCCGGTGGGCTTATACGTAATCTCCATAGGAGATACCTTGCACACAAATTCCTCATTTAGATTTAATTTATCAATGGCCCACTTCATCTGAGCATAAACAGAATCCTTGATAGTGTTTCCGACTTTTCGCAGGATCAGAGCGTGCATATTCGGATTATTCTTCAACAGTTCCGGTATAATCAGAGATATAGTCGAGGATTTCATGGAGCCACGTCCGCCAGGAAGAATGTATTCGCTATGTTTCTTTTTCCGGATATCTCTAATCATTTTATGAAATACGTCCGGGACAATATCCAGATCAATATGATATTCACTTTTCAATCTGGCTTTTTCTTCTGCTTTCTTCTGTTCTTCTCTGGCTTCTTTTATAGCAAGCGTTTTCTCCAGATCATTCATAGATTTCAGCTGATCGGAGAAATCCGGAGCAAATCCGAATGAATCAGTCAGCTCACCCCTTGCGATCATGGAACGGCGTTGCTGAATTTCTGCCAGAGACATAATGTCAGTGCCTTTTTGTTTTTCGATGAGAGACTGTTTTTTAGCTATATAGGAAGAAATATTAAGTTTTCTTAAGTTCTGTGCTCCTATTACTTCTGCGTTTTTCTCGGCATATCCAGCTTTTCTCGCGGCATCAGATGCATTTCCGCCATTCTTTATATATTCATCTGCAAACGCTTTCTGCTTAGGCGTTAAGTCCATCTAATCACCTCTGTCTATCCTCATTTTCTGACTGCCTCCCATATTTCTTTTAGGCACATGACTACATCATACTGGGATGCAGTTCGGAGTATTTCGTAATCACAATCTTTCCATTCGCCACGTTTTGTTGGTCTAAACACTGGCGTTGATATGATCGTTACTGTAATTAATCGCTCCTGCTCATGGCTGTAGAATTGTGATGTTCCGATTTTTATGATTAATCCGGTGGATAATATAGCTTTTTGAAGTTTTCTTGTAACTGCTTTTAAGTTCGCCATATTATCACCTCATTTCTGGCTATAAAACCCCATAGTAACACTTCTGAGTATATTCTATCACAGGTCAGTGAAAAAGTTGTGGTACATGTTTGAGGAATTTTGTACTAAAAAAGAGCCGGTAAATACCGACTCTCTAATTTTATTCGTTGCTTTGTAATTTTCTGATTACCTCGCCCTGATCTCCCGGGCATCCCATGAAGCATTCCGGGCAATGTTCGTAAAATGTGCATCTGATGCAGTCATGTGGACTGATTGAGCTGCAATATTGATGCAGTACTGTGAATGCTGATATGGCGAGTTGCGGGGTTATGTCTGGTGTAGGTTTGTCTGTCATGGTTTTTCACTTCCTCCCCAATCTAATTTCTGTCCACACTTATCGCAATATTTCCCTTTTGATTTCAGTTTCAACCGTCCGCCGCAGGTTGGGCAGACAATAATATTACAATTTTCATAAGCAAGGCTTGCGGTATCATCTGGTTTTGTTTTATCAATTGGCTTCCTTGGAATCTGTTTTTCCAAATCGTCCTCATCAATATCGACAGTTTCCAGATCTGCGAAATCACAACACATTGCGAATCCGTCAATCATTTTCTTTTTAACTCCAAATACCTCTATCATGTGAGAATTATTTTCCATGATTTTTATTACATCTGACTTTTTAACATATTCAGCCATTCTTCATCTCCTCCAACTTCTTCTCAGCTTCTTCGCGAGTGAGAAACCATGTTTTTCCGTATTCTACGTCAAGGCAAATAACGTTCGGGGCATGAATACTGTCTTTATCACACTGTACGAACCATCCTCTTTGTGAAAATACAATGCTGTAAACTTTTTGATGATACACTCTGTTATTTGCTTTATATCCATTCAGGACATTTAAATCATAATTTGCTTTGCTCGGAATCTTATAAATATCATCACCAATTTTAACCGGTAATCTCACAAGCAAGCCCTGTTCTTCCAACTGCTCGTATTCTGCCAGCTTTTTGCAAGCGTCAATCATAAGACTACAATTATCGTCTAAGCATTCTCCCATTCCGCAACATGGCTCTTCAAAACATTTAGGATAATACGCATTGCCTATTTCGGATATCTTTGTTAATCTCTCCATCTACTTCACCTCCTGAATCTCATCAATACACTGGTTCCGGCCCATTCGCCGTTATCAATCCGCTTTGCCTTGAAAAGAATTTCTCTCATTCAATCCACCCTCCTTCACAATTTTGATTAAATCATCAATAAGTGCATCTGAACAATCTTCACTGCATATTGTGTTTTCACCATCATTGTATTTACATGATTTACAATCAAAATTTGCTCTTCTTTGTTCCAACTGTTCTATAACCTTATCAACGTCAAAAGCTGTCGGCTGATTATCAATCAACATTTGTGCCGCATTTCTTGTGTCTTGTGCAAATTCACTTGCACCAACAAAAACTTCGTTAAAATCGATCTTATCTGCATCAATCAGTCTGCTCATCTACTTCACCTCTTTCATCTTCTCCACCGCCAGATTCAACGCCTCTATAAATTCATCATTTAACGCTGCACGGCCTAGTTTCTCGATAAAATTTTCAAGAGTATCAATTGCTTTCTCTTCTGATGATAAGACTGTAGCTTTGCCTGATGCCACAATTTCGAGAAGTTCATCAATATTGTCTTTCCAGTCAGATATATCGCACAAATTACACTTACACTTATTGTTCTCTTTGTTCAATACGCATTCCGAACAGTTACGTCCATTGCAGTTGCCTAAATCAGCAATTCTATCAGCAAACTCTCTTGCAGTCATTTTTTTCGTGCCGAAAAGTTCTGATGCTTCGTAGAAAGCAAAATTTGCGTCAATATATGAATTATGAACAATACTTTTATCTTTGAAAATTTTTAAAATATTTGGAAATGTTTGTTCTTTTAATGGTTTACAATAGCATCTTCCTTTCCACGTAATTCCCTGCTTTTCAGCTTCTTTAAGTAATTTCTCGTTCTCTTCTGGTGTTCTAACTAGCACGCATGTTTTTTTTAAATCAATCATCATAATTTCCTCCTGTAATCTCATCAATACACTGGTTCCAGCCCTCCACAAAGCTAGCATCAGACGTATTAGCTGGATAGTCTCCATTATCTTTTTCTGGCAAATCCATAAGTGGACACCAATCAGGAATTACATCATTGTTTGGAACTCTCCTGGCGCCCATTGCTCTGCACCAAAATTCACTTATAAATTTACATTTTCCGCAGTTTTCTGGTGTATCAATCACTAATACTGATTTACTCATTCAACTCCACCGCCTTTCACGATATCAACTGCTTCATTCAGACATTGAGCTGTATACCAATCGTCACCCGATTCTGAAACTTTATTTTCGATTAACATTTCCAACCGTTGAACAACTTCATCTACATCAAAAACTGTTGGTTGTCTATTAATACAGTCAATAAACTCTTTTTGGTCGGAACTAATACTATTTCCAATTTCCCAGATTTTAATATATTCAATTAAATCGTCTGCATCAATCAGTCTGCTCATCTCTCATCCTCCCACACTCCCAATAACCTCATCCTCTCATACAGTACAGCGACGGTCTTGCGTCTGTATCCGTAGAAGTCTTTCGGGTTCATCGGGATATATCTTTCTTTGCTGATTTTTCTGTAACTTTTCCGGTGCAAAATATTCTCAATAACCATATCCGCTATCACCGTGTTTTTCGGGCAAGCTGACAAGGCGGCACCGGAAAGCAGGTATCCGTACTCTGCCGGGAAGTCTTTCAGCATCGTATTCAGTTTTTCAATATCCTCTGCCGGAATACCGTAGTCTTTCAGTTTTTTATTCCTTGTCAGCATACCGTTCTCCTTTCTATTCGTCTGGGTGGTGCTTATCGTACATGATTGCTACACATACAAGTCCGGTCACGCCGAATATGGTCCCAAGGGTGAATCCTAATAAAAACGTAATCATACAACTACCTCACTATCCTCTGGCATCTGATAATCAATATGTCCATTTACATAGGCTTCCTGAATCATATCCAGTACCTTCATGGCTTTTTCTTTTGATGAATAATGCCCGATAACATAATCATCGCATGAATATGAGCAGAACATCTTCGTTACCCCTCCAATATCCACCATGGTGTTGACTACGATTGAATTGTTGAAATTGATTAATGCTTCTTTATCCTGACTTCTGATTAACATTTCGCGTCCTCCTCATCACTTATTCTCCTGTTCCACTGTTCTACGGCTTCTTCCTCTGTTTCTCTCCAGCGTTCCACCATTCCATCGCATTCTGTACAAGCTACAAGATATTCTTTTTTTGAATCGTTATATTCATTAATCAGCATTTCTGCCTTTCCTCCGCAAAACGGACACGGTTTTAATGGTTTTAATTTATCCATTTTCCATCCTCACTTTCCCCATGTAAGCAACTGACACGCTATTGTGCAGTTGGTACATGATTTTATACTCCCATCTTCTTAACCAGATTCTTATTCATCTCATCAAATATTACATCTGTGTTCTCCTCAATGTCCTGCATCATGCTCAGGACGCTCATTTCGCCCCTATTTGCCATTTTAACGTACTCGTTAGCAGTCTGCATGACTGTGAGTAAACGTTTCGTAGAAAAGCCATATAAACGTCTCAGGGCCATCATGGTCGTAACGACATTAATCGTATCAGCCCAATCTTCCCCATCGTTGAATCCGTTTTCGTAAGCTTCTTTCTCCATACTTTTAATCTGACTATGGCAGTTAATCATTGCTCGCCCAAATGCCTGTGCTGCCTGATTGGGCTGAGCTAGAGGAAGTCTCTGCTTTCGTGGCTTTGCTTTAAGTTTACTGCTCACGCTTCACGCACCTCCTGATTTGCCCTGTAACAGCTTCAAACTGCTTAAGCAATGAACTGTCGTCATTCCGGTTTAAAGTCCGATCGTAAGCCGGAGAGACGTCCCACAAGTCATTTACGAGAACGCCGCGCGCCACGCTGTTGAGTAGTGCGCTCCGATGCGCTCCTGTGATACTTGCGATCTCGTCAAGGGTGAACTCTCCAACGTATTCAGTACCTTTGAACAGCTCATACAGTTTCATGCTTCTTCCTCCTTGCTACGAACTCATATCCTGTCAGCCGGAACGCTCTCGGTGTCTTCGGATGATCTGTTTCGATTAGTCCATCTGTCCGCAGCATGTCCATGTGGCGAAGCACTGTGGCATTTGATACGCCGACGCCGTCAGCAATCTCTTTGTAAGACGGTGCGTACCGATGTTTTTTGACATACCGGCAGATGTACAGATATATGTCTTTATGGATCTGCTGACCTTCTTTATACTTCTGTTTGTACATTTTTCTCACGCTCCTTTTTCATCCTCTGCGCTCTTTTAAACATTTTTTCAAGATAGTCTGCATAAGCTAACAGCATGTGATCCACAAACCCGTTTTTTCGATATTTTTCTGACACGATATAAATCTGCTCTGTCGCCTGCTGCCAGTATTCATCGTTTTCTTCAATTCCGGCAGTTTGAAGGACCAGCGCCGGGAAGTCAATCTGCAAGAACTTAATAGTGTTTGGTATCTGCTCATGCGTTACTCTCATGCTTATACCCCCTCTTCTACCTCGAAGCTCTGTTCAAGAAGTCTCTTGTTATCCTTGCTAAACGCCTTGATATAGCTTTGTTTTATTGGTCTGATAAAATGTATGCCGTCTGCTGATTTCGCCCGGGAAACAGCCACGTAGAACTGTCCTGGATCCCAACAGCAAGGATCAATATTGATTTTCTCGAATGTCTGTCCCTGTGACTTATGAATACTGATCGCCCAAGCGAGCTTTACTGGGAACTGAGAAAATGATCCGACTTTCTTGCGGACGATCTTCTCTTTTACGATCTTCTGACCGCCTTTTTCCTGTTCAGATTCCTCAATAACCTGTTTTTCAATTTCTTTGCTGTATCTGTACAAGTTAACTGTTTTACCCTTATCAGTCTTGATAACCAGATAAGATTCTTCAAATTCTCCATTGTCCATAATTTTCTGAATAATGCCAATCGTTCCATTGACATAATTACCGGACAGATCGTTGACGGTAATTATCACTTTTGCACCGATGTTCAGTGTCAAGTCTTCTCTGGCAAATGCAATATTTTTGATATCGGCAGATGTCAAATCTCCGTCAACTGCTGCATGGAATATTTTTTCCGTCTTTTTATCCAACTTGCCAAGAAAGGTATTGTTAATCCGATCAGCTTCAGCATTAGTTCCAACCAGGAACGGTGCTTCTGGTATTACTTTGCTTGATTCGTTATTCTCCAAGTATGCGATTGATTTACGGATATTGTTGCCATATTTGATATCATTCAGAACATATTTAAATCCTTCATCATTCTGCCTGCATACTTCATCAAGCTTAATATATTCGAATGACATATCTTTCCAGTATTCAGACATAAAAGCATATCCGTGTTCGTACTTTCCACCCTTTCCATAATCAGATCCATACATCCGGCAGAGGATTTTGCGATCATCTGTCGTAATTACTGGGGGGAGCTGATAGAAGTCACCAATTATGATAAGCTGCACATCTTCCTTGTCACTGCCTTTTAATAATCTTTCAACGGCTCTATCCTCATTTTCTGTGATGATCGTCTTCGCAATCATATTAAACAAATCGAACCGGCACATGCTGATTTCATCAATGATAAGAACATCTGCTTCTTTTAAAAGTTCAGATCTGGATTTCACTTTTTTCTTGTAATCCTCAAACTTAATTGAGATATTCAGTGCTCGATGCACGGTAGTCGCCCCGTATCCGATATTGTCCGCAGCTATTCCGGTAGTAGCAGATACCAGAACGCTTTTACCAGCTTTTTCCGCCTCATCAATGAATGTCTGAATAACTGTTGTCTTACCTGTTCCGGCATCTCCTGTAAGGAAAACATTACTACCAGATAACATTGTGTCTAACGCATATCTCTGCTTTTTATTGAGATCGTCTTTTTTCATTTTGTAACCACTCCTTGTAAAAATTATGTCAACTAAATATTTTTACAATATTCACTTAATTTTGCTATAATAAATATAATTGTATATACTTTTTAATTTTGTAACCCATGTGTAACCAACTTTTTTAACCCATTGGTTACGCCACAAACCCTTATTTTATGAGGGTTTCAGAGGTGTGTAACCGTGTAACCAATGTAACCAAGGTTTTCATATAGGAGAATCACTAGAGTATATGTTTTTTATACACTCTCAAACTTTCTCCTATAGGACGTTTTTTTTCGTGTTACAACGGTTACATGGTTACAAATTATGAAAACGGAACATTTGTTTCGGCATTAGTTGGCAGAAAACCAGTTTCAATAACCTCATTTTCTTGCTCATTTTCGAGGCTTCTTATGTTGACAATCTTTACTGCAATAAGCCTCATCACACTTCCCCCGTCTCTTTTTAATACCGTATCTCTCTTTCCTGTATGTTTGATTAATTCTCGATTAATCGCCCAAGCCGAGAAAGCTTTTCTTGAGAATCCATTGTTCTTCAAAAGGTTTTCAAGAGGCTTCGGATAAAAATATACATATACGTCTCCATACTCATCTGGCGTTTCCCTAAATCCCCACTGATCACAGCTGAATTGCGCATCAAAGTGCTGCCCGTATACTGAGAGACTTTCAAGAATGAATTCATAACACCTCTGTCCCTCAGATACGTCTTTTTTACGTGTAGGTATGTCCACAACATCCTCGACCGTCAGCTCACGTCCATCCTTAAATATGAAATCTGTAGCTAATTTGTCAGCCAACAGAAGTGTGGATATAGCCATTACCTGTTTGGCCGGAAAGTCATACCCGTCAAAACCTTTCTCAATTTCAACTTTCATTTCCTTCAGATCGTCCGATGTGAACTGTTTGAGATTCCCGACAAATACTCTTCCAGCAAAGCCGTAGTTCTTCGTGACAACGCTGTTGATCTCTGCCGGATTCTCGTAAATATCCTCGCAACACTCAATTTCAATAATTCTGTTGATAGCTCCGCCGGAATCTGCAAATTCAGAAATAGGATTCTCGCCGTTGCAAATGGTCACGTTGCTCCATGTATTCTCCTTAGCTGCTCCGAGGTCCTTATTTGATCTTCCTTTCCCCTTGCCGGAACAGAGATTGTAAATCAATGTTTCGTAGTTATCCCGGATATACTGAGAAGCATTCTTTGAATCATCCAGAATCATCGGGAAGTTATTGAGCATGTCCGCCCTTGTCTCTAACGATGTATCTGTTGATCGAAAGTTTCCAACGTAAGCTCCCGGCGCAGGATTTCCCCAAACAGAAGCAGCTATATTGATTGTCACTGTCTTTCCACCGCCTGTCTGTCCGTAGAAGTCCACGATGAACGGTAGCACATCAAGCGGCTGTATAAGAGCACTTGCAAAAGATGCCGCCAGTGCTATTCGTGGCTCTAATCGTCCGCACGACCGCAGCTGTTTAGCCAGAGTCACCCACTTGAAGTAATCTCCACTTTCCTGTATACTCTGGAATAGTGTTTTAAAGCGGTATTCACCGTCAAAAACGATCGAAAGGTCGTAAGGTACAAACACATTGCCATGCCATCCTAACTTGCTTGTAGAGTGCTGTATGTCGATCATATCGGCATTGTACATTTCAACATCTGCCAGATACTTTACAAGGAGCCTTGCGTTCTCTGAATTAACCTGTACGCCGAACCTTGCAAGATTAGTTATCGCTCTAGAGGTCACAATGTCAATTTTTGGAACAGTTATTTCCGTCCAATATCCATCCCTTTTAAAAGCCACTGTGATCTGTTCTTCACCTGTTTCAATGTTTTTCAGTCGGCGTATCGGCATGATCGGGTGGTGACATACAAGTTCTCTCGCCTTAGATGTTTCAGAAGAAAATATTCCATTCTCTGTAGCTATCCAGCTGCCACAAGCCATATTAGGATATTCCTTATCAACAGAATCAGGATAAAAGTTTGTGATGTTTTCAACCAGCTGCATGGAACGATTTGCTTTTTCTTCTTTTTCCTTTTCCTGCTCTGCTTTCTGGAATTCCTTTATGAACTCTTCTGCTATATGCTTCGCTTTCACACTTTTTGCCCGGTCCATCAGCTTGAATTTGATTTCCGAACGGTCGATTTTACTTTTTACTGAAAAAAGCTCTTCATACAGCTGCTTTTCCATAAAGTCTTGCGCTTGTAAATTTTCAATGTTTTCAAGAATTTTTCTCACCTCCTGACTTAACAGACAGCAATTCATGTCTGCTTTTTTCTTTCTCAAGATTAAACTGGCACATATACCACTCTTCTGAATCAGGAGGGAACGTTTTTAGTGCTGTTTCGTACATAAGTATGTTCTTTTCTACCTGTTCAAGCTCGTTTGGGACCTGAGCAGGATTGCATTTTTTTGCTTTGATATCCCGCATTTCATGTCTGATCTGGTTACGACTTTTACCTTTTTTTGATATATAAGTGCCGCCCAGCTCAATAAACGCAGTACTAAAAGGGACGGATTCGTATTGCATTACGAAATCAAACACATCGCCACCGATTCCACATCCGAAGCAGTAAAAGGAATCATCGTAGATTTTGCAGGATGCTGACTTTTCCTTATGAAAAGGGCAACATATAAATCCTGCTCTATTCGGCCTTAGTCCGTATCTGGAAAGAATTTCCGACATTTTCACTGACTGTTTGATTTCTTCCTTAGTCATGACAGCAGCTCCACGATCTGCCGCCCGGTTTCTTCTTTTGTACAGAATTCAAATCGGACTCCGTATCTATCTCTGATTGTGCAGAGAGATTTATACAACTGGCAGCCATCAACAGCCTTGTCAGAGATTACAGTCTTTACTCTCTTACCGTTTACCGTCTTCCAGATAACTTTATGTTTTCGTGGATTCTCCCAGAAATATACATCACCAACTGATTTAATATCTGGTCCATGCTCACATAGGATAATCAACTGAATACCTGCTTCACGCGCCCTAATCAGCTCTGCTTTGAACCTTTCATGCTGTTGGCAGACATTTCCACAAAGCTCCTGCAAATCTTTTTTACGGTCAATACAGAGTTTCGCATTATCCAGCGATTGATAATCGCCGCAATACAATTTAGAGCGAAAATACTGCACTCCAAGGCTATCAAACTGACTCTGAATCCGTTCCCATTCTGATTTATGTTCCCTTGTGTCCACTTGTATAACCATTAAAAACACATCCTTTTAATTAAATGGAAGTTCTTCCTGTACACTATCCGGAATACTCATAAAGTCCGTACCTGCCGGACTTGCTCCCATGATAGCTTCTTCCTTCAGATGATCGTCATAGGCCTTTGTGGTACGCTCTTCCGGAATATCTGCATCTTTGATTCCTTCCACGCTGCGGAACCATGCAAGTTTGTGACGTTTTACTTCTTTATTGTCGTACCAGTCTCTCTCCAGACGGAAGATGCCGCCGATCAGTTTTCCCTTAAACTGCTGCCCGAAATTATCGCCCCACTTAACGGCAAATCCCGGATTTGACTTTTCTACGCATGTGATAAATGTTTTAAGGTTACGGACACCATAATCTACACTCTCGTCAATGACCATATAGTTAGTGCCGGCGTTCGGATATTTCTTGTCTGGACGGATATCTTTTTCGAACTGCTTCATAAAGTACCCCGCCTGTTCATCACCTTCTGCGAAATCAAACAAGATAACAAGTATATCAAGCCCACCCTGGGATTTTTTCTCTGATACCTGCTTAATTACCATTTTGTGTCCGCCGAGCTTAATCGGCTCAAATTCTCCTGCTGCCTGTGTAGTATCGTAATTATTTGGTTTCTGCATTATCTGTTCCCCCTAATTCATAATAATCTCTAATAACCTTATCCACCTCTGCAAGGTCGTTATCAATAGTTAAACTGTCAAACATTCCAATCGGGGACTTACTTACTGCTCCCTGGCTGGACTGAGTGACAAATAAGTGTTTGCCGCTCTCTTCGATGCAGCGAAGAACGATGGTAAACATACCCTCGATGCAAACTTTTTCGTCCAGAAGCTTACCAATTGTCTTAGGTTTTACTTCCCCGGAATCATCTTTTTCTTCATGCATCATAAGGTAAACAATTTTATTCTGCGGTACTTTTGTTACAATGAACTGGATAAGATTCCAGAAATAGTCTCCAATATCATTGTACAGAGCGAACACTGCATTGCCTTTTCCGGCAGAAGCGTGTCCCTTCATGAAATGATTCGTGATAAGATATCCTGCATCATCAATTACAATTGACTCCGCTTTTGATGCGATCAGGCACTTCATTACCTGTTGGTAATCATCTGTAAACCATCCGTCAATCTTTCCTTTAAACGGAAGTGGTTTATTCAATACTCTAATAAGATTCCAGTGCTCATTCTGGCAGTTTCTAAGACTGGTACTCTTGCCAGAACCAGATTTTCCAATAATTAAAACGGGCGTTGCCATTGTTATTCCTCCTTGTCATAAACCACATGCTTACTGCCTTCAATAATCAGCAAACTTGCGATATCCTTCATGGATAAGGTTGATTCATTATAGATTTCGACCAGTGCGTTGTAAGCACCTGGCGATACTTTCACGACCGGGTTATCCTTATCGGTTGCCAGCTGCTTCTTTCTTGCCGGAATACGGATTTCAAATTCACTCACTGATATTTTCCTCCTTATATGATTTCTGAGCCGTCAAAAGCCCATTTAGAGCTTGTACGTAGCTCGCTAGTGTTCTTGCTTTGTATGAACTTTCGATGTAGTTATCAGCTACAAGAGAAAGCTGCTCGTCTATTAGAGCAAGGATCTCACCAATTCTCTCCTGCATCTTTTCTCACCTCGCTAAAGAAACAGTAAACATTGTCAGAGCCATCTCCTCTCGCCGGATTCTGCTCGCCACTTGGAAAGATTCCGCCAGCGCAATGATACTCAAGATGATTCAGATACATGTCCGGGTTCTCCCAGTCAAGAATGTACGCTTTCCGTCTGTTCAATTCCGACAGAAGCTCGTTCACTGTTGTTGTCAGTTCCATTGTCGGCAGAAGTTTCAGCTCTGTCTGATTCAGCATTTAACGGGCACCTCCCATCTATCAGAAGTTCCAACAGAAAAGTTTTGATTATCTTAAGCTTCTCGCGGATTTCTCTTTCAGAAAGATAATCAAAATTTATAGTCTGATACAAATCCCAATTGAATTCGTTTCCGAGAACTTCGATGATTTTTTTTCTTTTAACTCCTCTTACATTTAATCCGTATGATGAATGTTCAAACGTAATACTTGCTGCCGGAGCCTCATTCACAACTCTTTTGCAAAGTTCGTAAATCTCGTCAATCTCTTTCTCAAACATCTCCACTCTCCTTTCTCTCTGGTGTATCAATATCCCAGAGGATTCCATATACGATTGCCGCTGTCATCACCGCCGCAAAAAGCTGTCTGCCCGATCCACCCCACTGCCAGAACGGAAGGAACGTGGAAAAGCTCCCGATCAGTGCGGCACAGATGATATTTTTCAGATTATTCACTGATACCTCCTAGAATCCACGCAAGGTTGCTCACCACCAGCGCGGCGGCTGTCACAACCCATGCCGTGAACCACTTTCTTGATTTCTTCTTGCTTTCCTCGACAATCTCAGTAGCAAGTGCCACTTCAATGTCAGCCCATGTTGGCTGATTTTCGTTTCTAATTTCACTCATATCGTGCTAATTTCTCCTTATTTATATTTATTCGTCTTTACAATTAGCAGATAGAGGCTTATAATTAACCTGTATCCACTAAGGCGTTTTAGTGGGTGCAAAGCTCCGGGGTGGAGGTTTCGGCTCCCTCCGGGGCACTCACTTATTAAGAGCAGCTTTGCCTTTCCAGACATGACCAGTTACTTCATAGACTTTCCTAGGGCTTATGATGTATGTGATTCGGCCACCGGAAAGGCTTTTTGCTGGTTTATTATTCTGCACAGCCACACCAATCGGCAACCATCCGTACACAATTCCTGCTCTAATTGATGTTACAGGAAGTCCGATCAGTTGACTCGCATCAGATACGCTCATACTCTCTGATGAGAACTCCGGCATCTGTGGAATGCCTGATATGATTCTCGCAACCTCTGCGGCGAACTGATGAACTTCTGCATTTTCTTTGATGTAAGTATCAACTTCACTCATTTCATGCTCCTTTCTTATTTTCTTTCTGGTCAGAATCATCAGACTTATTCTCAGAAAAACTTTCCGTCTTACCGAGAATGTATCCCTTGTCAAACTCTGACATATTAGGAATCGCTTCTTTCAGCTTTTCAATGATTCTTTTTTCTTTTTCAGACATATACTCACCTCTTTTCTTGTGATATACTCCCTGTATATGGGAGGTGATTAAAATAAATCAAATTGTTTCAATTTTAAGATCGGCTAAAGAAATCATTACGTTTGAAAATGTTTCCTTTATGCTTGGGTTAATAGGGTCTGCTGGAACTGTATGGAACTTATTCCAATCTCGAAAAAAAATAGAGTTTATTCCTATTGGTTTCAAGTTGAAAGATAATAATGAGTTGATTGTTCATTTTGAAATTATCAATCGTTCCAGAATTGCCATATCAATCGTAAATATTTCTTACGTGTATAGTGGAACCCATTATTCATGTTTAAAAGGGCGCGCTATTGGTGAATCAATTTATCACGAAAGAATGCAACTAAAGAACCTAACAGACTTCTATACACAACCTTTTCCGCTACAATTGGTTGGACTTGGCGGTACTTCGGAATATATTCGATTTGAACTCCCGAAAGAAATTCATCCAGATTTTTCCAAACCTCAGACTTTTCAAGTGTCTGCCAATCGTGGAATGGCAACTGAAATGAAACTTCTGCTAACTGATCCGGATTCATCCAGTTTACATAAATTTCATATTCGGACTTCAATTCGTTCTCTCTTTCAAAAGTGGTTTTCAAGCAATCACCATTGAAAGTTTGAGATATCATTTTTTTACTGCCGAGCGGACTGTATTTCATGTTTTCACCTCCTTGCTTTGTGAGTTTATAATATCACGATGTGAGTTATATGTCAACACTAAATATTGACTTTGTGAGTTTTTTATGATATATTATCATTGGAGGTGAGGAAAAGTGAAAGACAGAATCAAACAAGTGCGCAAATCCCAGAATCTCACTCAGACAGCATTTGGAGACATAATTGGAGTAAAGGGAAATACCATTACTAATTATGAAACTGGTTTAAGAAATCCAACAGATGCTGTTATCAAATCTATATGCAGAGAGTTTGGAGTGAGTGAAGAATGGCTCAGAACTGGAAACGGAGATATGTTTGTACCCGGAATTAAAGACAAACAAATTTCTGCCATGCTTGCAGACGTAATGAAATCTGGAGAAGATTCTTTCCGACACCGTCTCGTGTCTGCATTAGCCAGATTGGATGATGAGGGATGGGACAATTTAGAAAAACTTATTGACATGATTTCTAATAAGTAAAAAGAAAGACAAGGGCAATGCGCAAACCCTTGCCTTTTTTAATGTTATCCGATTAGCCTTTTCACAAATATATAAATCACTTCTATCCAATGATTATTCGTGCATTTTTCAACCATCTCAATAATTTCCTTTTTATAATCCATAAATAACCCTCCCTGTCGCAACTACCACCTACATTACAGTATATGCCCGGTTTGCGGGAAATATAACCGAACATTCGTTCGTTTTTGCTATTATATCACTAATGTTCGCCCTTGGCAACTGCCAGATATACACCGATATGTTTATGATTGCATAGAAATTATTCGTAACAT
>ERZ894186.95-NODE-95-length-47941-cov-35.389446_pt1 | contig 47941 bp, 37 predicted proteins | sample MGYA00380280_ERZ894186 | MGnify/ENA primary metagenome ERZ894186 (study PRJEB32331, sample SAMN06328449) | human gut metagenome | biome: human gut microbiome; feature: stool | host: Homo sapiens | collected 2013-02-13 ... | reverse complement strand
CTTTCAGGAATGTCTATCTTTACTGGAGCCGAGATTCCTATGTCGACGGCAGTATTGTTCAAGTCGACTATTTTCTGTCCTGCCTTTTTAAAATAGGAATTGTAGTTGTTCTTCTTCATATCTTCCACGGCGGTATCCAGCGGAATTACCTTTGTCAGGGCGAAGAAGGCGGCCTGCAATATATTGTTTATGCGTTTTCCCAGTCCTATCTCCGCCGCCAGCTTAGCAGCGTCAATCACGTAAAACTGAGCGTGCTTATTATAGAGGTCTCTCTTCATGGAAGCAGGTATATGCTCTGCTATCTCCTCTACCCCTGTCCACGGGCAGTTGAGAAGATATATGCCTCCGTCTTTAAGATCTGACGTAGTGTCGTATTTATTGACATACGTAGGCGCATGTACGGCCACAAAGTCTGCGGAAGAAACGAGATAGGTGGACCTTATCGGCGTATCTCCGAACCTGAGGTGAGACTGAGTGAGTCCGCCCGATTTCATGGTGTCGTAGGAAAAATATGCCTGAGCGTATTTCTCCGCCACCAGACCGATGGTGGTTATGGCGTTCTTATTGGCTCCCACGGTACCGTCGCCGCCCAGACCCCAGAACTTGCACTCGATGGTGCCGGGGGCGGCGGTGTTGGGACAGTTCTTATCCTCCGGCAGGGACAGGTTGGTCACGTCGTCCACGATGCCGATGGTGAACTGGCGCTTCATCTCGTCACGCTTCAGCTCCTCATACACGGCGAACACGGAGGCGGGAGGCGTATCCTTGCTGCCCAGACCGTAGCGGCCGCCGATGACCTGCACGTCGCTCTTGCCGGCGTTGGCCAGAGCGGTGACTACATCCTGATACAGAGGCTCGCCCATAGCGCCGGGCTCCTTGGTGCGGTCCAGAACGGCCACACGCTTGGCGGTGGCGGGAATGGCGGCCACCAGCTTTTCCGGGGCGAAGGGACGGAACAGACGGACCTTCACCAGACCCACCTTCTCGCCGTGGGCGTTCAGGTAGTCAATGACCTCCTCCGCCACGTCGCAGATGGAGCCCATGGCCACGATGACCCGGTCGGCGTCGGGTGCGCCGTAGTAGTTGAACAGCTGGTAGTCGGTACCCAGCTTGGCATTGATCTTGTCCATGTACTTCTCCACCACGGTGGGCAGAGCGGCATAGTACTTGTTGCAGGCCTCACGGTGCTGGAAGTAGATATCTCCGTTCTCGTGGCTGCCCCGCATATGGGGATGCTCCGGGTTCAGGGCGTGAGCACGGAACTCCTTCACGGCGTCCATGTCGCACATATCCTTCAGATCCTCGTAATCCCACACGGCGATCTTCTGGATCTCGTGGCTGGTGCGGAAGCCGTCGAAGAAGTTGATGAAGGGGACCTTGCCCTCCAGAGCGGCCAGATGGGCCACGGGAGACAGGTCCATGACCTCCTGCACGTTGCCCTCGCACAGCATGGCAAAGCCGGTCTGGCGGCAGGCCATGACGTCGGAGTGGTCACCGAAGATGTTCAGCGCCTGAGTGGACACAGTACGGGCGGAGACGTGGAACACGGCGGGCAGCTGCTCGGCTGCGATCTTGTACATATTGGGGATCATCAGCAGCAGACCCTGAGAGGCGGTGTAGGTGGTGGTCAGCGCACCTGCGCCCAGAGAGCCGTGAACTGCACCGGCGGCACCGGCTTCAGACTGCATCTCCACCACCTTGACCTTCGTGCCGAAGATGTTCTTCAGGCCGTTAGCGGACCACTGGTCCACGAAGTCCGCCATAGGGGACGACGGGGTGATGGGGTAGATGGCTGCAACCTCAGAGAACGCATAGGAAACGTGCGCCGCTGCGTTGTTGCCATCCATGGATTTCATTTTTCTTTCCATAAATGAACCTCCTTTTTTTGTCAACGTGTTACCGTTTTTTAAGAGAGACCAAACATACCATACATTGTGATTGTAGCACAGTCTTTCCGGGATGTAAATGTCAAAAATGAAAAATTTCCTCGAAATAACACTTTTTTTTCATGGTGCGTGAAAATTATCACGGTGGTTCAGACATTTTTCCGGAAATCTTGCCGCCGGGGAGCGATAAAGGGTTTCCTGCCGGAGAAAACTGTGATAAAATAAAGAAAAAACTGCGGAACTTCCGGGAAAGGGTGACGGAGCAATGGTGGTGTCGGTGCGCTCGTTGGGGCTGTCGGGCATCAGCGGATATGAGGTAACGGTGGAGTGCTTCCTGTCGGGAGGGCTCCCGGCCTTCGACGTGGTGGGTCTGCCGGATGCCGCCGTGCGGGAATCCCGTGAGCGGGTCCGGGCGGCGGTCAAGACCTGCGGCGCCCGGTTCCCTGTCAGCCGCATCACGGTGAATCTGGCCCCGGCGGGCCAGCGGAAGGAGGGGACGGTCTACGACCTGCCCATCCTGCTGGGGCTGCTGACGGCCTCGGAGGAGCTGCCGCCCCTGCCGGAGGACGCCGCCTTTCTGGGGGAGCTGAGCCTCACCGGCGCCCTGCGCCCGGTGGCGGGGGTGCTGCCCATGGCCCTGTGCGCCGCCCGGTGCGGCATCCGCAAGCTCTATGTCCCGGCCCGGAACGCCGCCGAGGCCACGTTGGCCGACGGTGTCACCGTGTATCCGGTGGAAACCGTCGCCCAGCTGCTGGAGCACCTCCGGGGCGAGACGCCCATCCCGCCGGCGGAGCGGTGGCAGCCCACCGGCGAGACGCTGCCCATGCCGGACTTTTCCGAGGTCATGGGACAGGAGAACGTGAAGCGTGCGCTGGAGATCGCCGCCGCCGGCGGACACAATGTGCTGCTGGTGGGTTCCCCCGGCTCCGGCAAGTCCATGCTGGCCCGGCGGCTGCCCTCCATTCTGCCGGATATGACCCGGCAGGAGTCCCTCCAGACCACGGAGATCTACTCCGTGGCGGGGCTGACGGAGCCCAGCCATCCGCTGGTGACCCATCGTCCCTTCCGCAGCCCCCATCATACCGCCTCCCCGGTGTCCCTGTCCGGCGGCGGCACGGTACCCCGGCCGGGGGAGATCTCTCTGGCCCACAACGGTATCCTGTTTCTGGACGAGCTGCCGGAGTTTGACAAGGCGGCGCTGGAGACTCTGCGCCAGCCCCTGGAGGACGGCGTGGTCACCATCACCCGTGCCTCCGGCTCCCTGACCCTGCCCAGCCGGTTCATGCTGGTGTGCGCCATGAATCCCTGCCGCTGCGGCTGGTTCGGGCATCCCTCCGGCCGCTGCACCTGCACGGACGGTCAGGTGCAAAGCTACCTGCGCCGCATCTCCGGCCCCCTGCTGGACCGCATCGATATGCACGTGGAGGTGCCGTCGGTGGAGTACGAGGCCATGCGCCGCAAGGAGCAGCCGGAGAGCTCTCAGCAGGTCCGCAGCCGGGTCAACGCCGCCCGACAGGTGCAGCAGCGGCGCTACGAGGGGACCGGCGTCACCTGCAACGCCTATATGACCCCCGCCATGATCGGGCAGTACTGCCGGCTGGATACCGCCGGGGAGAAGCTGATGCAGGGGGCCTTCGACCGGCTGGGCCTGACAGGCCGCAGCCACGACCGCATCCTCAGCATGGCCCGCACCATCGCCGATCTGGAGGGCGAGGAGCAGATCCTCCCGGCCCATCTGGCGGAGGCCATCCAGTACCGCAGCAGCGCCATGCTGAAGTGATACCGCTTACCTGTTATGGATAACCTGAAGATACAAGGAGAAACACCTATGAATGAGATCATTCTGTGCAAGCTGGGCGAGGTGGTCCTGAAGGGCCTGAATCGCCGCAGCTTTGAGATGAAGCTTATGAGCAACATCCGCCGCCGTACCGCCCGCTTCGGCAAGTTCCGCATCTACTCCAAGCAGAGTACCATCTATGTGGAGCCGGCGGAGGAGACCTGCGATCTGTCCGGGGCCTATGCCGCCTGCAAGCAGGTGTTCGGCATCATCGCCATTGCACGGGCCGTTCCCTGCCCCAAGGAGAAGGAGGCCATTCTGGCCACCGCCAAGACGTATCTGGGGGAGGCCCTGACGGCGGCCCGCAGCTTCAAGGTGGAGAGCAAGCGTGCCGACAAGTCCTTCCCCATGAGCTCTATCCAGCTGAGCCAGTGGGTGGGCGGCGAGCTCCACGAGGCCTATCCCCACCTGAAGGTGGATGTACACCATCCGGAGTTGACGGTGTATGTGGAGGTGCGGGAGGATGCCGCCTACGTCCACGCCCCCGCCGAGCCCGCTGCCGGCGGCCTGCCCATCGGCATGGGCGGCCGGGCGGTGAGCCTGCTCTCCGGCGGCATCGACTCCCCGGTGGCCAGCTATATGATGGCCAAGCGGGGCGTTCAGCTGGAGATGATCCACTTTGCCTCCCCTCCCTATACCAGTGAGCAGGCACGGGAGAAGGTGCTGCAGCTGGCCCGTGAGCTGGTGCCGTGGTGCGGCCGCCTGACGGTCCATGTGGTACCCTTTGCGGAGATCCAGGAGGAGATCCGCCGCAGCTGCCCGGAGGATCACTTCACCCTCATCATGCGCCGGTTCATGATGCGTCTGGCGGACGCTCTGGCCCACGAGCTGGGCTGCGGCGCACTGGTCACCGGCGAGTGTCTGGGGCAGGTGGCCAGCCAGACCATGGCGGCGCTGGCCGTCAGTGAGGACGCCGCCACGCTGCCGGTGCTGCGTCCCCTCATCGGCATGGATAAGGAGGAGATCGTCCGCATCGCCCGCCATATCGGCACCTTCGATACCTCCATTCTGCCCTATGAGGACTGCTGCACGGTGTTCACCCCCCGTCACCCCAAGACGAAGCCCCATGTGGAGGAGGTCCGGGAGATGGAGCAGGCGCTGGACGTGGCGGGTCTGGTCCGGCGGGCCATGGAGAACCGGGACATCGTGAAGATCAAGTGAGAGAAGGCGGTTTTTGCTGACCGTTTTGGCTTGTTGCCCCCGACGGCCCACTTTTCCAGCTGTTGGCAGAAAGTTACCCGCCGGAGGCACAAAAAAGAACCTGCTGACAAAGATCCCATCAGGCAAATCATCAAAGGAAGTGATCCTATGACCTATCACGCAGAGATCATCGCCGTGGGTACCGAGCTGCTGCTGGGCAACATCGCCAACACGGATGCGCAGGAGCTGTCGCAGGCGCTGGCCTCCGTGGGCGTGGACGTGCTGTACCACACCGTGGTGGGCGACAACCCCCAACGGCTGGAGGAAGCGGTAGCCATCGCCCGGAAGCGGGCGGACCTGCTGATCTTCACCGGTGGCCTTGGCCCCACCTATGACGATCTCACCAAGGAGACGGTCTGCCGGGTACTGGATGTCCCTCTGACCTTCCACCCGGAGGCGGCGGCAGACATCCGCCGCAACTTCGACACCATCTTCCGCCGGGAGATGCCGCCCGGCACCCTGCATCAGGCGGAGCTGCCGGAGGGCTGTGAGGTGTTCTGCAACCGGGTAGGCACCGCGCCGGGCTGCGTGTTCCACGCCGGCGACGTGACGGCAGTGCTGCTGCCCGGCGTACCGTCGGAGTGCCGCTATCTGACGGAGACAGCGCTGCTGCCGTGGCTGCGCCGCCAGAGCAGCGAGACCATCCTCTCCCACGACCTGCGGATCTTCGGCCTGTCGGAGCCGCAGGTGCAGGAGCTGCTGGGGGACCTGATGGATCAGGCGGTGAACCCGTCGCTGGCCCCCTACGCCAAGACCGGCGAGGTGATGCTGCGGCTCACCGCTAAGGGCGACAGCTCCGCCGCCTGCGAGGAACGCATGGCGCCGCTGCTGGAGCAGGTGCGTGGACGGCTGGGTGCCTACCTCTACGGCATCGATGTCTCCGGCTTGGAGGAGACGGTGCTGCACCTGCTGCACCAGAACGGCAAGACCTTCTCGGCGGCGGAGAGCTGCACCGGCGGCCTCATCGCAAAACGCATCACCGATCTGCCGGGTGCCTCTTGCGTGTTCCGGGGAGGTGTGGTATCCTATACCAATGAGGTGAAGGCCTCTGTGCTGGGCGTGCCGCAGGAGACGCTGAACCGCTATGGCGCTGTGTCCGAGCCGGTGGCAAGAGCCATGGCGGAGGGTGTGCGGCGTATCACCGGCAGCGACCTGTCCGTGGCCACCACGGGGCTGGCCGGCCCAGACGGCGACGACCAGGGAAACCCTGTGGGCACGGTGTTCGTGGCCCTGAGTACCCCGGAGCGCACGGTGGTGCGGCACATGAACTGCGGCAGCGGACGGGACCGGGTGCGGATGCTGGCGTCCCACTGCGCCTTTGACCTGCTCCGCAGAGAGCTGGAACATTTACCGATCGAAGGAGAATGAACATGGCGAAGAAAGAACCCTATGATATGACCAACAGCTACGCCCGTATGGAGCGGGACAAGCGCAAGGCCATCGGCAACCCCAACAAGAACGTCCATCACAAGAAGAACGGCTCCAACTACCAGAAGGACACCGGCTCTATGGTCCGCAGCACCTCCGCCCGGCAGGAGCCGGAGAAGATGTCCACCACCATGAAGGTGCTCATCGGCGTGGTGTTCGGGGCGCTGGTGGCGGCGCTGGTGCTGCGCAGCACCGTGTGGAAGGATAACGTGGTGGCCGGTGCATGGATGATGGTGCTGGTGGGGGCCGTGTGCGGCCTCATGTACTACGTCCGCAAGCGCTATCCCGGCAAGCGCAAGGTGGGCGGCACCATGGATACCGTGATCTCCGCCCTGCTGATCCTGTTCTGCGTGGTGTATGTGGGCATGGGCGCCATGGCGCTGGTGGCCATGAATAAGTAAACTTTTCCCGTTGACAAACCCCACAAAAGTGGGTATAGTAAAGGGAGAATATGCATATCTGCGAGGATGGGGACAGTAGCCCGTCCCTCCGATGCCAAGAGAGCCGCCGTATGGTGCAAGGCGGACACGGAGGACAGCGGTGAAGATCACCCCGGAGCATCCGGCTGAACCGGCAGTAAGCCCGGACGGCAGAGGGCCGTTATCTTCCCTTTCCCCCACGGCTCGTGGGGCAGAGCGGCCGCACCCGGTGCGGCAACAAGAGTGGTACCGCAGAGGTTTCTTAGTGGCCTTTGTCTCTTACGGAGACAAGGGCCATTTTTTTGTTTTCGAATATATTTTCATACACGGAGGTAACACATGGAGTACAAAAAGACGCTGAACATGACCAAGAGCGGCTTTCCCATGCGGGCGGGTCTGCCCAAGCGGGAGCCGGAGATGCTCAAGCACTGGGAGGAGCTGGACCTGTATCATGAGCTGCTGAAGAAGAACGAGGGCAAGCCCCGCTTCGCCCTGCACGACGGCCCTCCCTTCTCCAACGGCGCCCTGCACATGGGTCACGCCCTGAACAAGTCCATCAAGGACTTCATTACCCGCAGCTACGCCATGCGGGGCTACTACACCCCCTATATCCCCGGCTGGGACAACCACGGTATGCCCATCGAGAGCGCCATCATCAAGCAGAACAAGCTCAACCGCAAGGCCATGGGCGTGGCGGAGTTCCGCTCTGCCTGCCATGAGTTTGCCGACCACTATATCGATGTCCAGCGGCAGGGCTTCAAGCGCATGGGCGTGGTGGGTGATTGGGACCACCCCTATAAGACCATGGACCCCGCCTTCGAGGCGCAGGAGGTCCGTGTGTTCGGCAAGATGTATGAGAAGGGCTACATCTACAAGGGCCTCAAGCCCGTGTACTGGTGCCCCCACGACGAGACGGCGCTGGCCGAGGCGGAGATCGAGTATCAGGACGACCCCTGCACCACGGTGTATGTGAAGTTCCCCATGTACGACGATCTGGGCAAGCTCTCCCATCTGGATAAGAGCAAGCTGAACTTCGTCATCTGGACCACGACCATCTGGACCCTGCCCGGCAACCTGGCCATCGCCCTGCACCCGCAGGAGGAGTACGCCGTGGTCCGTGCCGACGGCGGTGAGATGTATATCATGGCCCGGCCGCTGGTGGAAAAGGTCATGAAGATCGGCGGCGTGGAGCACTATGAGATCGTGGAGACCCACCCCGGCGCCTTCTTCGAGAATATGCTGGCCAGCCACCCCTTCCTGCCTAAGACCAGCCGTCTGGTGCTGGCGGATTACGTCACCATGGACTCCGGTACCGGCTGCGTCCACACCGCCCCCGGCTTCGGTGCCGACGACTATCAGACCTGTCTGCGCTACGGCATGGATATGGTGGTGCCGGTGGACGATCAGGGCCGCCACACCGACTATGCCGGCAAGTACGCCGGGATGAAGACCGAGGAGTCTAACCCCGTCATTCTGGCGGATATGAAGGAGAGCGGCGCTCTCTTTGCCAGCGAGGAGATCGTCCACAGCTATCCCCACTGCTGGCGTTGCAAGAAGCCCATCATCTTCCGGGCCACTCCCCAGTGGTTCTGCTCCGTGGAGTCCTTCAAGGACGAGGCCTGCGCCGCCTGTGAGGACGTGCGTTGGGTGCCCACCTGGGGCAAGGACCGGATGCGCTCCATGATCCTGGAGCGCACCGACTGGTGCATCAGCCGCCAGCGCCGCTGGGGTCTGCCCATTCCCGTGTTCTACTGCAAGGACTGCGGCAAGCCCATCTGCACGCCGGAGACCATCGACGCCGTCTCCCGCCTGTTCGAGGAGAAGGGCTCCAACGCATGGTTCGAGATGACGGCGGAGGAGATCCTGCCGGAGGGCTTCACCTGCCCCCACTGCGGCAAGTCCGCCGGCTTTGAACAGGAGAGCGACACGCTGGACGGCTGGTTCGACTCCGGCTCCACCCACTTCGCCTCTATGGAGCGCACGCAGGGCTTCTGGCCCGCCACCATGTATCTGGAGGGCCTTGACCAGTACCGCGGCTGGTTCCAGTCCTCCCTGCTGACCGCCGTGGGCGCTTTGGGCCGCGGCGCACCCTTCAAGGAGTGCGTCACCCACGGTTGGACCGTGGACGGTCAGGGCCGTGCCATGCATAAGTCTCTGGGCAATGGCGTGGACCCGGCGGAGGTGTTCAACAAGTACGGTGCCGATCTGCTGCGTCTGTGGGCCGGCTCCTCCGACTACCATGTGGATGTCCGCTGCTCCGACGAGATCTTCAAGCAGCTGTCTCAGAACTATCTGAAGTTCCGCAACACTGCCAAGTTCTGCCTGGATAACCTGACGGACTTCGACCCTGACACGCTGGTGGCCCCGGAAGATATGCTGGCGCTGGATCGGTGGGCCATGACCCGTCTCAACGCCCTCATCGCCAAGGCGTTCACCGCCTACGACAACTACGAGTTCCATGTGGTGTCCCACGCCGTCAACGACTTCTGCGTGGTGGAGCTCAGCTCCTTCTATTTCGACATCATCAAGGATCGCCTGTACTGCGACGGGGCCGAGAGCCTCAGCCGCCGCAGCGCCCAGACGGCCCTGTACCTGATCCTGGACGCCATGACCCGGATGTTCGCCCCCATTCTGGCCTTCACCTGCGACGAGATCTGGCTGGCCATGCCCCACCGCACCGGCGACGACGAGCGCAACGTGCTCCTCAACGAGATGGTGCAGCCCTACACCCAGTACGCTCTCTCCCCGGAGGAGATGGCCCGCTGGGACCGCATCGCCGCCGTCCGTGCCGCCGTCAACGGCGCACTGGAGCAGGCCCGTGCCGACAAGACCATCGGCAAGAGTCTGGAGGCCGAGGTGGACCTCACCGTTCCCGCCGAGGATGCCTTCCTGGGCCAGATGGAGGAGGGTGCTCTGGCGGACCTGCTGATCGTGTCTCAGGTCCGTGTGGAGACCGGCGACAGCCTGTCCGTCACCGTCCGGCCCGCCTCCGGCACCAAGTGCCAGCGCTGCTGGAAGGTGCTCACCAGCGTGGGTACCGTGGCCGGTCACGAGGATCTCTGCCCCCGCTGCGCCGCCGTGGTGAAGAGTCTCCCCGTGGTGGAGTGATCCGGAAGAGAACGCCGCCTGTGGAAAAATAACCGAAAATCAGGGAGAGCCGGAGCATATGCTCCGGCCCTCCCTGAATCTGTCAAAAGAGCGGGACACTTTCGCCAACGGGGCGGAAGGGTGTGTGCGGGAAACCCGGGAAGGGTGTCCTGCACGAGGATGATCCCCATTTTTCAGAGCTTTTTGAAGCTCTGAAAAATGCCTCAGCGTGGCGAAAAGACTTTTTCGCCATGCTGAAGGAGGGCCGGAGCGTGTGCTCCGGCCCTCCCTGTTTACTTGCGGAAAAGCACGCCTCGCAGCTCTTGCCGAATTGCTTCTTGTAGCCCTCACCCCAGACCATCATGGCGTCCCATGCCTCTGTACGGAGTTGATCTCATCGCTCTGTGTATTCCGTCCTGTCAAAGCGGCATCGGCGTCCGGGCGATCAGAATGACCGCCAGAATAGCGCCCACAAATGCCGCTGCTCCTATGGCTGCCAACACCTTTTTGCTGAGTTTCTTCTTCGCCGCCTTGCAGATCAGTGCGGCGCAAGCTATGCAGACAGCCGCAGCCGCAAGCGCAATGCCCAGCGTTTCCCACAACCAAGATAATTCAGATAGGATCCTCATACGATTATCCCCTAACTAACTGTTTTGATATTTCTCAATGATTCACCTTGGAAAACGGGCAGCGCTTTCCGATGCACTGGTTGTTTTGCGCGGAGTAGTGGCATACGATCTCCGGCTTTTCCATCTCAACGCCGAAATGCTCCCTTACAAAGTCAATGGCCGCAAGGATGGAGAGGAAGGAATCCCGCTTGCAGCAGCGTGGACCTCCGATCTCACTGATCGCTTGAAGCGATTTTGCCGTCATTTTGTGGGACAGTGCAAACGGCTCATTGGTCAGGGGCGTAGACTGCGAAATGATGGACACAAACATCCCTGTACTGATTCCCGCACCGCAAGCCCCCCAAAAGCCGCAAGCGCCGCCGGGAACGATCCGTCCTCGATTCATCATCTCCGTCAATGCGCTGCGAAGATCAATGTCTCCGCCTGCGTTGTGGTATGCAGTCAGTAATGCCGCTCCTACCATCACATGATGCTCCGGACCGTGCATATGACAGGTGGGCAGCGCCATCATCTGTTCAATGATGGCGATAGGATCTCTCGATGCGCTTGTCATGCACAACGCAATGATGCGATCAAGCCCTCGGGTATGGCATTCGTTGCATACATAGTGTCCGTTCACGCAGCGCGTCTTGCTGTTTTCTTTCTTATGGCAAATCTCACATTCCATCAGAATATCGGCTTCGAGATAGGTAAGTGGGGCTTTGCAGATCAAGCATTCTTCATTCATAATTTCCTCCGCACGATCCCGACTTTTCTCTTCGACAAACTGGAATTGTTCAAGCTTTTCAAAGCAGTTCATGGAATCTCCATGGTCGTACAATGAAAGCGGTTCAAAAATATGACCAACGCACATTTTTCTCGGCATCCGTGGTGCACCCTTGGTGTAAATTGGTGTACGGATTGGTGTACGAGAGGCTTTTTTAACCCGATCAGGGGGCAATCAATAGAGCTTTGCGCCGGCGGGAATGTGAGGATCCACCATCAGCAAATGCAACTTTTCCTCGCCGTTTTCGTGATGCACGGCGGAGATCAGCATACCGCAAGAGTCAATGCCCATCATCGCTCTCGGAGGCAGATTGGTGATTGCAATGCAGGTCTTACCAACCAGCTCTTCCGGCTCATAATACTCGTGAATTCCGCTCAAAATCACCCGATCTGTGCCGGTTCCGTCGTCCAAAACGAACTTTAAGAGCTTTTTGGACTTCTTCACGGCTTCGCATTCCTTGACCTTCACGGCACGGAAATCGCTCTTGGAGAAGGTGTCAAAATCCACCTGATCCTGGAACAGCGGCTCGATCTCCACATTGGAAAAATCGATTTTTTCCTCCACAACGGGAGCCGCCTGAGCAGCCGCCGCAGGAGCCGAAACTTCCTTGGAACCCTTCTTGTCAGAGTCCAGCGGCTTCATGGTCGGGAACAGGATCACGTCCCGGATAGAGTCGGTGCCGCAGAGCATCATGGCGCAGCGGTCGATGCCGAAGCCCAGACCGCCGGTGGGGGGCATACCGTACTCCAGCGCCAGCACGAAGTCCTCGTCCATCATGTCGGCCTCCTCGTCGCCGTGGGCCCGCTTCTCCGCCTGAGCCTTGAAGCGCTGGTACTGGTCGATGGGGTCGTTGAGCTCGGAGAAGGCATTGCCCATCTCGCAGCCGCAGACGAACATCTCGTACCGCTCCGTCAGATGGGGGTCCTCCGGGCTGCGCTTGGCCAGCGGGCTCACCTCCACCGGGTACATGGTGATGAAGGTGGGCTGAATGAGCGTCTCCTCCACCTTCTGGTCGAAGGTCTCGTACAGGGCGTTGCCCCACGTCCGGGCCACCCCCTCCATGTCCACGCCTACGCTCTTGGCCAGCTCCACGGCGGCGTCATCATCGCCCTCGATGGCCATGAAGTCGGCGCCGGTGACATTCTGCACGGCATCGGCCATGGTGATGCGCTTCCAGCTGGGGGTCAGATCCACGTCGTGGCCCAGCCACTGGATATGGTAGGTACCCAGGATCTCCTTGGCGGCCCCGGTGAGGATGCCCTCCAGAATATCCATCATGCCGTCCAGATTGGTGTAGGCCTGATACAGCTCACAGGTGGTGAACTCCGGGTTGTGCTTGGTGTCCATGCCCTCGTTGCGGAAGATGCGGCCCACCTCATACACTCGCTCCAGACCGCCCACGATGAGCCGCTTCAGGTGCAGCTCCGTAGCGATGCGCATATACATATCGATGTCCTGAGCGTTGTGGTGGGTGATGAAGGGCCGGGCGTTGGCGCCGCCGGCAATGGGGCTGAGCACGGGGGTCTCCACCTCCATGAAGCCCATATTGTCCAGATACCGGCGCAGATACGCTACGAACTTGCTGCGGATCTCAAAGTTCCGCTGGGATTCGGGATTCATAATGAGATCCACATACCGCTGGCGGTAGCGCAGCTCCTTGTCCGTCAGACCGTGGAACTTCTCCGGCAGGGGCTGGAGGGACTTCGACAGCAGGGTGATCTCATGGGCCCGGATGCTCATCTCGCCCTTCTGGGTGCGGAACACGTCGCCCTTGACGCCTACGATATCACCGATGTCATATTTCCTGAAGCGGTCATAGGCATCCTCGTCCATCTCGTCCTTCCGGGCGTAGATCTGGATGCGGCCGGACTTATCCTTCAGATCGCAGAAAGACACCTTGCCCATGCCCCGCTTGCTCATAAGACGGCCCGCCAGAGAGACGGTCTGCCCCTCCAGCTGGTCGAACTGGTCCTTGACCTCCTGTGCGTGATGGGTCACGTCATAGCGGGTGATCTCAAAGGGATTCCGACCCGCCTCCTGCAGGGCTGCCAGCTTATCCCGGCGGATCTGGAGAATTTCCCGCAGGTCCTGTTGATTCTGATTCTGCTGTGCCATAGATATGGTCTCCTTATCGTTCGATCTTGTCCACCCGGTAGCGGATGACGCCCTTGGGGGCCTCCACGGTGATCTCACTGCCGGCCTTGCTGCCCATCAGGGCCTTGCCGAAGGGGGAATCCTCCGACACCTTCCGCTCCATGACGTTGGCCTCCTGAGAGCCCACGATGGTGTACTCCGGCAGCGTCTTGCCGTTATCCAGATTGGTCACGGTGACACGGCAGCCGATGGATACCTTGTCGGAATCCATGTCCGTCTCGTCCACGATGACGGCGTGGAGCAGGATGTTCTCCAGCTCGGCAATGCGGGAGTAGAGCTTGCCCTGCTCATTTTTGGCCTCGTCGTACTCGCTGTTTTCCGACAGGTCACCGAAGCCTCTGGCCTCCTTGATGAGCTCTGCGATCTCGTCGGCACGGGTGGTCTTGCTGTAATCCAGCTCCTTTTTCAGCTCGTCGTACCGCTCCTGACTCATTTTGAATTCTTTTACCATGGAATCCATTCCTTTCTGTTGACAAATACGGCATGGCCGCACGAGATTAGTATAAACACTATAACAAAAATAGTACAGACACTATATCACTCTGCATTATAAGTTCTTTCCCCGCCGGTGTCAAGTCCTACCCACACCGGGACAGCCGCACCCGGCGGAAGGCTTCCCTCCGCCAGCAGCGCCGCCAGCAGCGGCTCCTCCGCTGCCCACGGCTTCATTTTCTCCCACCACGGCTCGGCCCATACATACCGGACCTCCTGATGGCTCTCCCCGATCAGCAGGGAGGGAAGCCCCTCCGCCGCTGCGCCGAAGCATACCGCCAGCTGCGCCACCGGACCGCCCTCTCCCAGTCCGTACCGGTGCCGTAGGGATCGCCGCAGCTCCTCCTGCCCCCGGCCCAGCTGCGGCGACAGATACCTTACCCGCCGAGCCAGCAGATCCGCCGCCTCCGTAACGGCCCCGTCGGGCCGGGAGGCCCGCAGCACCACACTGGCCTGTGACCGGCAGAGTCCCAGCTGCCTGCAGGCGCAGTCCACCAGCTGCCCCAGCATGGCCCGCCGCAGCGCCACCGGGGCCGGGAGCCGAAGGGGAAGCAGCAGCGCCGCCCACCGCCCTCCAGCAGGCACACCTCCCCGTCTCCCAGCGGACAGCGCCGCAGGGTGAGCCTTTTCCGCTTCTCCTCCCATCGCACATATCCCACCATAACACAGCGCCCCCTTTCCACCAGTCTATGGCCCGGCGGCGGGAGAAAGACGGCATAAAAAATTCCCCACCTGCACCGCTTGGTGCAGGTGGGGAAAAGGCCGCTTACCACCAATAGGGGATATACCCCGGCAGACGGTTCAGCGGATTGATGCGGGTGTAGTTCTCCCAGATCTCATAGTGGACGTGGGGGCCGGTAGAGATGCCCGTGGAGCCGCACAGGCCGATGACCTCGCCCTGCTCCACATACTCGCCCACCTCCACCAGACGCTCACTCATGTGGGCGTACAGGGTGAAGTTGCCGTTTCCGTGGTCGATCTCCACATAGTTGCCGTAGCCGCCCCAGCTGTACTTAGAACCCACTACGGTGCCGGACTTCACGGCATAGATGTAGCTGCCGTAGGAGGCGCCGATGTCCACGCCCATGTGGGTGGTGCTGGCGCCGGGGGTAGGCTGCTCACGCCCGCCGTAGCCGGAGGTGATGAGCCGGCAGTCCGAGGGCCAGATGTACCCGTCGGAGGAGGGCGTTTCGTCGGAGCCGCTTCCGCCGCCACCGCCGCTGCCTCCACTGTTATCGCCGCCGTTGTTCCGGTTTTCTTCCTCTCTCCGGGCCTGGATCTGGGCGTCCAGCTCATCGGCTGCCGCCTTCTCCTGAGCGGCCAGATCGTTCAGGCCGTCCGCCGTTTCGTTGTACTTGGCAATGAGCTGGGTGGCTGCCTCCAGCTGGCTGTTCAGCTCCGTCTGGCGGCTCTCCAGCTGGGAGCGCTGCTCTTCCAGCGCCTGCCGGTCGGCCTGCATCTGCTGGCGCAGCTGCCGCAGGTCGTTGATGACGCTCTGGTCGTGCTCGGCCACCTCATTGATGAAGTCGATGCGGCCCAAAAGATCGCTGAAGCTGGTGGCCTTGAAGATCACCGACCAGAAGGAGGCGGTCCCCCGCTCCTCCTCATCCCGCACCTGACGGCAGAACAGGTCGTACTGAGCTTCTTCCTTCTGCTGGTTGTCCGCCAGCTCCGCCTCCAGCGCATCGATCTGCTGCTGGGCGTTGGAGATCTGGCTGCGGAGGATGTCCGCCTGCTGATCCAGCAGGTTTTTCTGCTCCAGCGCATCGGCCTTGCTGGCCTCGGCCTCCTCGATCTGCTGGTTGATCTCCTCCAGCTTCTTCTGGTGCTCCTCCGACTGCTCCTGCAGGTCTGCGATGGTCTCGGCATAGACGTTCACCGGGCGCAGAGCGCCGCTGGTGAACACGATGCTCACCGCCATGAGAATGGCCAGCAGGCCGCACCATTTTTTCTTACTCATGCTGCACTCCTCCTTATACTCTCAGGAACTTCCGGATGGCGGTCAGGCTGCCGCCCACGCCCACCAGGATCCCTACCAGACCGAACACACCGGCCACCGGCCCCCAAATTTTCCGGAAGGACACCACCCGCAGCAGCTGCAGGGTATCGGACCCGGCAATGCCCTTGGAAATGGCCTCATACAGCAGCCACTGCAGTCCAAAGGCGATGACGGCGCCCATCAGACCGATGAGCAGACCCTCGTAGACGAAGGGCCATCGAATGAAGCCGTCGGTGGCGCCCACCATCTTCATGATGGCGATCTCATCCCGCCGGTCAAAGGTGGTGAGCTTGATGGTGTTGGAGATAATGAATACCGAGATCACCAGCAGCACCGCAATGAGGGCGATGCTGATGAGGCTTGCCACATTCCGCACCGTCAAAAACCCGTTGGAGATGGTCTCGTCCGCCCGGACCTTCACGATGCCGGGGGTGGCCTCCAGATCGGATACCACCTGCTGCATCTGTGCGGCGTCCGTCAGATGGATAACGTACCGATGGCGAAAAATGGAGGGATCCAAGTCGCTATACAGGTCGTCCTCATCGTACTGCTCCACATAGCTGTCCCGTGCCTCCTGCCGGGAGACGAAGGTGCAGTCCGCCGCACCGGGGATCTTCTCCAGCTTGGACTGCAGGGCCTTGGCCTCGTTGTCAGAGAGGTTCTCATCCACGAAGGCCAGCACGGCGTTCTCCTTCTGCAGATCCTTCAGGTTCTCGTTGGCGTTATAGGCCACCAGCGAAAAGGTCCCCATGATCACCAGACACGCCACCGTCACGCCGATGGCGGCGAAGGACATGAATCCGTGGGAGAACATATTGCGGATGCCCTCCCGGAAAAAATATCGAAAATCGTGCTTCATCTGTTATACCTCATACGTTCCCACGCCGTCGCCGTTGACCTGCCCGTGATCGATCATGATGACCCGCTTGTCGAAGTGGTTCACCAGATCCCGCTCGTGGGTCACCACCACCACGGTGGTGCCAAGGGCGTTGATGCGCTCCAGCAGGGTCATGATCTCCAGCGAGCGGTTGGGATCCAGATTGCCGGTGGGCTCGTCGGCCACGATGGTGCTGGGATTGTTCACCAGCGCCCGTGCAATGGCCACACGCTGCTGCTCACCGCCGGACAGCTCGTCGGGGTACCGGTCCTCCATACCCTTCAGCCCCACCAGCTCCAGCACATAGGGGATGCGGGTGCGGATGTCACGGGGCGTGGCCCCCACCGCCCGCATGGCAAGGCTCAGGTTGTCGAACACCGTCTTCTTGGGGATCAGGCGGAAGTCCTGAAAGATCACGCCGATGGTGCGGCGCATATAGGGGATCTGCCGGTCGGAGATGCGGCTCATGGAGAAGCCGTTGACCATGACCCGCCCCGCCGTGGGGATGACCTCGCCGGTCAGGAGCTTGATGATGGTGGACTTGCCGGAGCCGGAGGGTCCCACCAGAAACACAAATTCCCCGTCCTCAATGGTAAAGGAGATGCCCTGAAGGGCCTCCGTCCCGTTTTCGTATGTTTTTTCAACGTCCTTCAATCGAATCATATCATATCCCTCGTTGCCGGAGACCCGGCCCGCTGCATTTGAAACGACGAACCCTGTCGGGCTGCGCCGTATTATGTCACCATAAGGTATTATATAAAAAAAGTTACAAAATGGCAACAGGAATAATATGAAAATTTTATGAACAGATGGGGAGGCCCTCCGGCAAAGATCCCGGTAGCCATCAGTGAACTGCACCCCACTTGTTAGATATCTAACAAGTGGGGTGCAGTTCAGCAGCGCAGGGAATGGGGCTTTTGCTCTGATATGTGCTTTATTGGGCGCTGCCCTCACCCAAGATGCGGGCGGCGCTCTCCTGAGCGAACTGCTTGCTGTACAGGTCGTGGTAATAGCCCTTGCGCCGCAGCAGCTCCTCATGCTTGCCCTGCTCCACGATGTGGCCGTCCTTCACCACAAGGATCACGTCCGCCTTGCGGATGGTGGAGAGGCGATGGGCTACCAGAAAGGAGGTGCGGTTCGTCAGCAGATGGTCAATGGCGTTCTGGATCAGCTGCTCCGTCTGGGTGTCGATGGAGGAGGTGGCCTCATCCAGCACGAAGATGCGGGGGTCGGCCAGCACGGCACGGGCAAAGGAGATCAGCTGCTTCTCGCCGGTGGAGAGACGGTCGCCGCCCTCCCCCACATCGCTGTCCCAGCCATTTTCCAGCTTTGACACCACCGTATCCGCCGACACGGCCCGTGCGGCGGCCTCCACCTCCTCGTCGGTGGCGTCCAGCCTGCCGTAGCGGATGTTCTCCCGGACGCTGCCGGAGAACAGGTGGGGATTCTGCAGCACATAGCCGATGTTGGAGTGGAGCCACAGCTGGCTGCGCTGGCGGTAGTCCACGCCGTCAATGAGGATCTGCCCCTCCGTAGGCTCGAAGAACCGGCAGGCCAGATTGATGAGGGTACTCTTACCGGCTCCCGTCTCGCCCACGATGGCCACCGTGGTCCCCTGGGGGATGTGGAGGGAGAAGTGCTCCAGCACGTTCTCGCCGCCGTCGGGATAGCGGAAGGTCACATCCCGGAACTCGATCTCGCCCCGCAGCGGCTCCCAGTTCTCCCGCTTGGGGTGGAAGGCGTCGCCATACTTCTCGATGACCTCCGGGGTGTCCTGAATTTGCGGCTGTTCGTCCATCAGATCCGTCACCCGCTCAATGGAGGCCTGCAGCGAGATGAATTCCGCCAGATTGGCGGCGGTCATCTGGATGGGGTCGAAGATGCTGACGGCGTAGGCGGTAAAGGCCGACAGAGTGGCCAGCTCCAGCGCCTGATCCAGCACCATGTAGCCGCCCCGCAGCAGCACGATGGACACCGCCATGGTGCCGAAGAACAGCACCAGCGGGATAAACACCGCATTGAGCCGGGCTGCCCGAATGCCGGAGTCGTGCATCTGCCGGGTGAGACTGCGGAAGGCATCGGCGGTCTGCTCCTCCGTCACCAGCGTCTTGGTGGTGCGGGCGCCGGTGATGCCCTCGTTGAAGGCTCCGGTGATGCGGGAGTTCAGCTTACGTACCTTCCGGTTCCAGTGGAGGATGCGGTTCTGGAAGTACCCCGTCAGAATGGCCATCACCGGAACGATGGCGATGACCGCCAGCGCCAGCTTCCAGTTCAGAGCCAGCATGGCCGCAAAGGTCCCCAGCACATAGAACACAGCCCACAGGATATCCGTGAAGTTCCATGCCAGCATACTGGAGATGCGGTTGGTGTCGCTCATGACACGGGTCAGCAGATACCCCACCGGGGTCACGTTATAAAAGGAGAAGGACAGGGTCTGCAAATGGTGGAACAGAGACCCACGCATATCCTTGCCCAGATTCATCTCGATGTGCATGGAGTTCCGGGCGAAGATCACCACCGACAGGGCCTGCACCAGAATGACCGCCAGATACGCCAGTGCATAGGGCAGCAGCCCCGTCAGGGTGTTCTTTTCGATAAAATTCTGAATGGCGTACTTCTGGAACAGGGGCAGCACCACGTCCACCAGAGCGCAGATGCCGTTGAACACCAGCATGGACACGAAGGCGCCCCGATAGGGCCGCAGGAACGGCCCCAGCCGCTTCCAGATCTTCCAGTCGAAGGATTGGGTATATTCCTTTTCGTCAATGGCTGCCATGTTCGCTCCCCCCTTCCTCCAGCAGCGCCCGGTCGGCGCTCTGCATCTGAATGTTGTAGATATCCCGGTAGATGCCGGGCTTTTCCACCAGCTGGGCATGGGTCCCCAGCTCCGCCACCCGGCCGCCGTCCAGCACCAGAATGCGGTCGGCCTGCATGAGGGTGGTGACCCGGTGGGAGATCAGCAGCACCGTGGCATTGCCGGTGGACCGGCGCAGGGCGGTGCGGATCTTCTCGTCCGTCTCGGCATCCACGGCGGACAGGGAGTCGTCGAAGATCATCACCGGGGCCTGCTGCATCAGCATCCGGGCGATGGCCACCCGCTGCTTCTGTCCGCCGGAGAGAGTCACGCCCCGCTCCCCCACGATGGTGTCATACCCCTCCGGGAAGGAGGTCACCGCATCATCCACGCAGGCGATGGCCGCCGCACGGCGCATGGCATCCTCCGGCGCATCGGGGCGCACGGCCCGGATGTTCTCTCCAATGGTCTGGGAGAACAGGAAGGGCTCCTGCAAAACAAGCCCGATGTGCCGCCGCAGGTCGCTGCGCCGGATATGCCGCAGGTCCACGCCGCCGATGGTGATGCGGCCGGAGCCCTCCGGCACGTCGTACAGCCGGTCCAGCAGATGCACCAGCGTGCTCTTGCCGGAGCCGGTGCCGCCCAGCACGGCGAAGGTCTCTCCCTCCCGGATGGTGAAGGACACGTCCTTCAGGACCGGCTGCCCCTCGTAGCCGAAGGTCACATGGTCAAACACAATGTCCCCGCCGGGGAAGGGAACGTCATCGGGCTGATCCTGCTCCTCCGGGGAGCGGAGGATGTAGCCCACACGGTCCATGGATACCCCGGCCTTGCTCATATCCGACAGCACCCGGCCCAGAGAACGCACGGGCCACGCCAGGGACTCGTTGTAGCTGACGAAGGCCACGAAGGCGCCCAGAGTCATGGCCCCGGCCACGCTCTCGTGGATGCCCGCCAGAATGATGACCATCACCTGCAAGCACGTCAGCAGCGTCCCCGATGCCCAGTACACCGACAGGAGCTTTCCCAGATGGATCCACAGTCCGGCGTACCGCTCGCTCTTGGCCTGAAATTTGTCCTCCTCATACTTCTCCCGTCCGAAGGCCCGCACCACCCGCACGGCGGTGAGGTTCTCCTGAGCGCAGGTGGTCACCTCGCCCTCGGCCTCGTCGGCGGTCTTGAACCGGGAGGAGATCTTCCGGTAGAACACCCCCGACGACAGGCCCACAATGGGGATGAAGGCCAGAGCGATCAGGGACAGCTTCACGTTCATGCGGAACATGATCCACAGATACAGGATGATGAGGAACACCGTTCGCACCACCTCCACCAGCTGGTTGCACACGAAGGTGCGGATCACGTCCACATCGGAGGTGCAGCGCTGGATGATGTCGCCGGTGGGGTGCTGCTTGTGCCACGCAAAGGGCAGATACTGGATGCGCCGGTACAGGTCATCCCGCAGCCCCTTGACGTAGGCCTCGGACCCGCGGGACAGCTGGGCCCGCTGCCCGAAGCTGCACAGGCCCCGCAGCAGCGCCGTCACCATGACGGCCCCCGCCGCCCACCACAGCGCCGTGACAGGCTCCTGCCGCAGCGTCTCCAGCGGCAGCACCCGCAGCAGCAGCGCCGGCAGCTTGGCCTCCTCGGATCCCAGAATGGAGTCCACCGTGATACGGATGATCTGGGGCGTCAGGGCGTTGAGCGCCATGGACAGGCACGCACACAGCAGCGCCGCCGCAAAATGTCCCCAGCAGGGGCGCAGATAGTGCCAGACGAGCCCGGCCTTCTCCTGCCCCGACAGCTTGAATGTCGATCGATTCTCTTCCATAAGCCTCCTTCTCTCTCCCGGCGGCCCGCAGGCCGCCTGTCCAAACGCCGCCGGCGTCCGGCAGCGTACAAAAAATGCGCCCCCGGACGGGGACGCACACAGGGTACGGTCACATCGACCCCTTTATCGGGCCGATCCGGCGGCGCACACAATGATCCCCTTACTGGTCAGCTTGCTCTTCGTCATGGTGTACGCCTCCTTTCGTTTATAGTGAGTGCAGTATAACGCCGTATGAGTATCCTGTCAAGAAAAGTTTTCCGCCCCGGCGGTGGAGAGCCGTCCCACCCTCTTGCATTTTTGGAAAAATAGGGTATGATATAAGAGAAAGATTGTCCTCTGCCATGGCGGAGGAGAAAAGAAGGGTTGTTTTATGACAAAAATCGACATTGTATCGGGCTTTCTGGGCGCCGGTAAGACCACGCTCATCAAGAAGATGCTCAGCGAGGCCTATCAGGGCGAGAAGCTGGTGCTCATTGAAAACGAGTTTGGCGAGATCAGCATCGACGGCGGTTTCCTGAAGGATTCCGGCGTGCAGATCAGCGAGATGTCCTCCGGCTGCATCTGCTGCTCTCTGGTGGGCGACTTTAACAAGGCCCTGCGCCAGGTCCATGAGCAGTTCGCTCCGGACCGCATCCTCATCGAGCCCTCCGGCGTAGGCAAGCTCTCCGACGTTATCGTGGCGGTGGAGAACACCGTTCGGGACGAGCCGGACATGAAGCTGAACTCCTTTGTCACCGTGGCCGACGCCACCAAGGTGAAGGTGTATATGAAGAACTTCGGTGAGTTCTACAACAATCAGATCGAGTCTGCCGGCACCATCATCCTCTCCCGGACACAGAAGCTGTCTCAGGAGAAGCTGGAGGCCGCCGTGGCTCTGCTGCGAGAGAAGAATCCCACCGCCGCCATCCTCACCACCCCGTGGGACCAGCTGGACGGCAAGACTCTGCTGTCCGCTGTGGAAAAGGTCTCTCTGGCCGATGAACTGCTGGCCAGGATGCAGGCCGAGCACGAGGCGGAGGAGGCGGAGCACCACCATCACCACCACGACCATGATGACCATGATGACCATGACGAGCATCACCATCATCATGACCACGACGAGGACGAGGGCCACTGCTGCTGCGGCCATCACCACGACGATGATGACGATGACGAGCATCATCACCATCACGAGGGCTGCTGCCACCATGACCACGAGGAACATGACCACCATCATGACCACGACGAGCATGAGCATCACCATCACCATGACGGCGAGTGCGACGACCCGGAGTGCTCCTGCCACCACCATCACCACCACGCCGACGAGGTGTTCACCAGCTGGGGCGCCGAGACGGTCCACTCCTACACGGAGGAGGACATCCGCCGCATCCTGACGGCGCTGGATACCGGCGACTACGGCGCCATCCTCCGGGCCAAGGGGATCGTTCCCAGCGGCGGCAAGTGGCTGCACTTCGACTATGTCCCTGAGGAGCAGGACGTCCGCTACGGCAGCGCCGACTACACCGGCCGCCTGTGCGTCATCGGCGCCCAGCTGAAGGAGGACAAGCTCAAAGAGCTGTTCAGCCTGTAACACCTGTAAGGAGCGAGGAACTATGGATATTCCTGTCTATCTCATCGCCGGCTTTCTGGATTCCGGCAAAACCGGCTTCATCAACGGTATCCTCCGGGACGGCTTTGCCGAGGAGGATCGTACCCTGCTGATCTGCTGCGAGGAGGGGGAGCTGGAGTACGACCCCCGTGTGCTGGGCAATGTGTTCACCTACACGGTGGACGAGCAGAGTCAGCTGACTCCGGAGCTGTTCAAGAAGCTGGAGAAGCAGTACCGGCCCAAGCAGGTCATCATCGAGTATAACGGTATGTGGATGATCGAGCCTCTGTACCGGGATGGCCTGCCTGCCAACTGGATCCTCTACCAGATCATGTGTCTGGTGGACGCCAGAAGCTTCGAGATGTATGTGAAGAATATGGGCCAGCTGATGATGGAGAAGATCAGCAACGCCGATATGCTGATCTTCAACCACTGCAACGAGGAGCTGCGGGCCCAGCTCCGCAGCCGCAACCTGCGGATGGTGAACCGCCGGGCCGATATCTATCTGGAAAACGAGGACGGCACCAGCGAGGAGTACGTCACTCCGGAGATGTCCCCCTTTGATCTCTCCGACGGCCATCTGGATGTGCCGGACGACGACTACGGTGTCTGGTATGTGGATATGATGGACAACCCCGACCGCTACGACGGCGTCACCGTGCGGTATAAGGCCGTCATGTGCCACTCCAAGAAGTTCAAGGGTGTCCACTGCCCCGGCCGCTTCGCCATGGTCTGCTGCGAGAACGATATGCAGTTTTTGGCTCTGGTGGCCAAGGGCGAGGGGCTGGAGAGGTTCAAGAACCGCCAGTGGGTGGAGATCACCGCCACGGTGAAGAAGGAAGCTAACGACGCTTATCAGGGCGAGGGTCCGGTGCTGTATGTCACCGCCATCGCCCCCTGCGAAAAGCCCAAGGAGGAGGTCGTCTCCTTCTGACGATCCTCCGGCCTAATTGTGTGTAAACCATGTGAAAGAGAGAAAAGGAGAGCTACCCCATGACCCAAAAAGAAAAGACCTTTCTGGACCAGACCGCCCAGCGCCTGCACCTGACGGTGGACGGCGAGAGCAGCATCCTCTTCGGCAGCGTCGGCGGCTACCAGACCATGCTCTGGCGCAACGATCAGGGCCTTGCCGTTATGACCCTGTCCCTGCACAAGCTGGGGCAGGAGCCGGATCAGTCTGCCATCCGCCAGTTTGTAAAGGGGACCCGTCTGGTGATGGGCTTCTCCGTCCGGCGCAGCCGGGTGGAGCTGACCCTGAATGTCCGCTTCGGCAATCCCAATCAGGTGGAGAAGCTGGCGGAGGCTGTAGCCGCCGTGGTGGAGTTTCTGCACGCCTCCGGCTATGACAACTGCTGCCAGAACTGCGGCAGCGCCGTGGAGACGGACCCCTGCATCATGACCGGTGTCCCCTCCCTGCTGTGCGACAGCTGCTACCAGCAGCTGGGCCATCTGCAGGAGCAGAACCAGCAGGCGGAGCTGGGCAAGACGGAGAACGTGGTGGCCGGCACCGTGGGTGCGCTGCTGGGTTCTCTGCTGGGCGTGGCGTGCATCGTGCTGCTGGGCCAGCTGGGCTACGTGGCGGCAGTCAGCGGTATCGTCATAGCCATCTGCACCATGAAGGGTTATGAGCTGCTGGGCGGCCGGTTCTCCACCGTGGGTCTGGTGGTCAGCATCGTGCTGATGCTGGGCATGACCTACGTGGGCTACCAGCTGGATTGGTCCGTCGCCGTCTATAACGAGCTGAAGGACTACTACGAGCTGAGCCTGTTGGACTGCTTCCGCATGATCCCGGAGATGCTGCGTCAGGAGATCATCGATTCCTCCACCTACATCGGGGAGCTGGTGAAGCTGTATGCCTTCACGCTGCTGGGCGCTATCCCCACGGCCATCAGCTCCATGAGAAGCCGGAAGCTGAAGAAGGTCACTTACCGTCTGCGCTCCCAGCGCACCAACGCCGCCCCGGAGCTGTAATAAACCAAAAAACGGAGGCCGCAGGCATTGCCTGCGGCCTCCTGTTTATTTGTTTCGCCTTGGCTTACGCCTGATAGAACAGCTCCACCAGATCGGCGGTGATATCCTCCGTCCAGCTGCACATGGTCACGCAGCACATATAGCCCTCCTGCTTGATGCACACCAGCGTCTCATACATGGGGACGCCGTCCATCTCGCCGGAGATAACAGCGCCCTCCCGAACCAGACCGGCGAACTGCACCGGAGTCTGCTCCACCTTCACGTTGGACAGCCCCATGGAGGTCAGAGCATCTTCCAGCTTGGGTACGGCGATCTCCAGATAGCCCGCCTCGTCCAGCAGCTTGCCGTACAGAGCGCCCAGATCCTCATACACCACGTTTATGGTCACAAGGCCCTCCATGGCGCTGGCGAACATATCATAGGTGCTCTTGCCATCCTCCATGGCCTTCTGCATCTCCTCGCTGCTCTCGGCCACCACGCCGGACAGCTCTGCCAGCTGCTCGTCGGTGTAGTAGGTCCAGTCATCGCTCAGCTGGCAGCCGATGCCCACGAAGGTGTTGGTGTAAATGCCGTTTTCAATCGTGCCACGCTGGAAGCCGGATTGGCTGTCGCCGCCGTCTCCGTCCTTCTTACCGCAGGCGGCCATGCTCAGCACCAGTACCAGCGCCAGCAGCAGACCTGCGGCCCGTTTCATCTGCTTCATCGCTTCTCTTTCCTCCGAATCATATATTTGGGGGTCGCTATACCATATGGTATACGTCCATCCTACCATATTTCGACACAGCCTGCAAGAGAAAAGCGCATCAGGGGCGGGCGCAAATGCGCCCGCCCCTGATGCGTTTGCCCCGCAGACTTCCGCTACAAGTCCTCCAGATCGTCCTTTCCCAGACGCATGGTGCGCCAGCGCTCCGGCAGCTCCGGCCCGATGAGAGGAAACAGATTCTCCGTGTGGGAGGTGGGCTGGATGTTGTAGGTGCCGTACTGGTTTACCAGATCGAAGGTGCTTTCCGGCACGCCGGGGAAGTCGTGGATATCCGGAGCCGGGTCGTGAAAGGGCTTTTTCTTTCGCATGGCATGGACCTCCTGTTTTTAATTGCCGCCGGTCATGACGGCAGGGATAGTATGCCCCATTTTAGGCACTTTGGGAGGGTTGTCAGCCGGAGAAAAATCTGTTATAATCAATTTTCCGAGAGAGTATGTGCAGAAGAGACGGAGGTATGTATGGCAAATTTTACCAAGCAGGCCATTGAAACGGCGTTTTTGCAGCTGCTCAACGAAAAGCCCCTGAACAAGATCAGTGTCCGGGATATTGTGGAAAAATGCGGCATCAACCGAAACTCCTTTTACTACCATTTTCAGGATATCCCCTCCCTCATCGCTGAGATCATCACCGCCTACACCGACCGGCTCATCGAGGAGTATCCCACCATCTCCACACTGGACGAGTGCTGCGAGATGGCCTTCCGCTATGCGCTGCGCAACCGCAGCGCCGTGATGCATATCTACCACTCCGTGAACCGTGACCTCTTCGAGAAAAGCACCATGCGCCTGTGCGAGTACGCCGTCACCACCTACATCGATACCGCCTTCCCCCAGCACCAACTGCCGGAGGCAGACCGGAAGGCGGTGATCCGCTTCATCAAGTGCCAGATCTTCGGAATGTGCATCGACTGGATCAGCGACGGGATGCAGGACGAGGCGCTGGAGGAGCTGCGGCGTATCAGCCGCCTGTGCCACGGCCTGCCGGAGCTCATCATCGAGCGCAGCCGGGAGGACCATTGAAAATTTAGGCAAATACCCCCTGACTGCCTAAAAACTGGGCAATTTGCATCCGGGTGTCTGACTTTCAGACACCCGGTGTTATTTTATCCATTTTCTCCCGGCCCCGAAAGCGGTAAACTCAGACCATCAAAAGTGAGGGAGATGCGTATCATGCGTTCTGTGACCCCTATGCGAGCGGCCAAAACAGGATACATCATCATGTCGGTGCTGCTGTGCGTGCTGGGCGTGGTGCTGTTTGTGTGGCCCGGCGTGTCGGTGGCCGTCATCGGAGAGCTGCTGGGCATCGGGATGATCGTGTTTGGTGCCGTGAAGGTGGCGGGGTATCTGTCCCGTGACCTGTTCCGGCTGGCCTTCCAGTACGATCTGGCCTTCGGCGTGCTGCTGATCGCCTTGGGCATCGTAACACTGACCCATCCCGGCGAGACCATCGGCTTTCTGTGCGTGGTGTACGGCATTCTGGTGCTGTCGGACGGGCTGTTCAAGGTGCAGATCGCCGTGGACGCCAAGCGCTTCGGCATCGACCGCTGGTGGGCCATCCTGCTGGCGGCGGCGTGCGCCGGTGTGCTGGGCGTGCTGCTGGTGCTGCGGCCCGGCGAGGGGGCGCAGGCGCTGACCATGCTCCTGGGTGCGTCGCTGTTTCTGGACGGCGTGATGAATCTGCTGGTGGCTCTGCTGACAGTGAAGATCATCCGCCACCAGCAGCCGGACGTCATCGAGACAGATGAATTTGAGATCAAGTGAGAAAGGACCGAGATGCAATGGGATTGTCTAAAGCGGTGGTAAAAAACCGTGTTCTGATCCTGATGATCGCATTGATCCTGCTGGTGCCGGCGGTGTTTGGGATGCTGGGTACCCGGATCAACTACGATATGCTGGATTATCTGCCCGGCGACATGGATACCGTCATCGGGCAGGAGACGTTGAAGGAGGACTTCGGCAAGGGAGCCTTCTCCTTCATCGTGGTGCAGGATATGCCGGTGCAGGAGGTGGCCCAGCTGAAGGAGAAGATCCAGCAGGTGGACCACGTGGAGAGCGTGCTGTGGTACGATTCCGTGGCGGACCTCTCCATCCCCATGGAGCTGCTGCCGGATAAGCTGTATAACGAGTTCAATACCGATGATGCCACTATGCTGGCGGTGTTCTTCGACTCCGCCACCTCGGAGGACGTGACCATGGACGCCATCCGTGAGATCCGCTCCATCGCCGGCAAGCAGTGCTTCGTGTCGGGTATGTCGGCGCTGGTGACGGACCTGAAGGACCTGTGCGAGCAGGAGGAGCCTATCTATGTGGCGCTGGCCGTGGCCTGTGCCTGCGCCGCCATGATGCTGCTGCTGGACGGCTGGCTGGTTCCGTTCGTGTTTCTGGCCAGCATTGGCATGGCCATCGTGTATAACCTTGGCAGCAACTTCTTCCTGGGAGAGATCTCCTACATCACCAAGGCCCTGTCTGCGGTGCTGCAGCTGGCCGTGACCATGGACTACTCCATCTTCCTGTGGCACAGCTACAACGAGCAGCTGACTCTGCAGAGCGACCACAAGGAGGCCATGGCGGTAGCCATCCACAACACCTTTACCTCCGTCATCGGCAGCTCTGCCACCACCATCGCCGGCTTCATCGCCCTGTGCTTCATGTCCTTCACGCTGGGCCGTGACTTGGGCATCGTCATGGCTAAGGGCGTGCTGCTGGGCGTGCTGGGCTGCGTGACCATCCTGCCGTCCCTGATCCTGGTGCTTGATAAGCCTCTGCAGCGGACACGGCATAAGTCCCTGATCCCCGATATGGGAGGCTTTGCCAAGGGCGTGTGCAAGATTTTCCCTGTGTTTCTGGTGATCTTCGCCCTGCTCATCGCCCCGGCCTACATCAGCTATGATAAGACCAACGACGAGGTATACTACGACATGGGCCAGTGCCTGCCGGAGGACATGGAGTACGTCATCGCCAACAAGAAGCTCTCCGAAGAGTTTGACATCGCCTCCACCCATATGCTGCTGGTGAACGCCGATCTGCCGGACAGCGACGTCCGGGCCATGATCGACGAGATGGAGCAGGTGCCGGGCGTGAAGTATGTGTTGGGCATGGAGAGCGTGGTAGGTCCCATGATCCCCATGGAGGTGCTGCCGGATTCCGTGCGCTCCATGCTGGAGAGCGACCAGTGGGAGCTGCTGCTCATCAACTCCGAGTATAAGGTGGCCTCCGATGATGTCGATCAGCAGATCGATCAGCTGAACGCTATCCTGAAGAAGTATGACGAGGGCGGAATGCTCATCGGTGAGGCCCCCTGCATGAAGGACATGATCGAGACGACGGACCACGACTTCAAGGTAGTCAACGCCATCTCCATCGCCGCCATCTTCCTCATCATCACGCTGGTGGAGGGAAGCTTCTCCCTGCCCTTCATCCTGATCGCCGTCATCGAGCTGGCTATCTTCATCAATCTGGGCCTGCCCCATGTGCTGGGCCAGTCGCTGCCTTTCATCGCCCCCATCTGTATCAGTACCATCCAGCTGGGCGCTACGGTGGACTACGCCATCCTGATGACCACCCGCTACAAGGCGGAGCGGCTCAATGGCGAGGACAAGAAGAAGGCCGTCATGACCGCCCTGCGGACCTCGGCCCCCTCCATCATCGTCAGCGGCATGGGCCTGTTCGCCGCCACCTTCGGCGTGGCGCTGTATTCCAACATCGATATCGTGGGCTCCATGTGTATGCTGATGGCCCGTGGCGCTATCATCAGCGTGCTGCTGGTGCTGCTGGTGCTGCCGGCTCTGCTGATCCTGTGCGACGGCATCGTGTGCCGCACCACCCGTGGTATGACCCATCTCATTGGTAAACAGGAGGTTGTAAAATGAAAAAGAATAAATTTCTGGCTGTGATCTTAGCCATGGCGGTGGCCGTAGGCGCCGCCGGCGTCACCACCTACGCCGTGGGCAAGGACGCCAATGATACCGAGGCCCCGTCCACCGTGGTGACGGCCGCCTCCGACACGGAGGCCGTCAAGGATGAGACGGTGTACGTCATGACCGCTGCCGACGGCAGCACCCAGAAGATCCTGGTCAGCGACTGGATCAAGAACGCCCTGCCCGCCGAGGCTCAGAAGGCCATCGAGAGCCTGAACGACGCCCAGCAGGTGAAGGACGACTGCTGGACCGGCACCATCCAGAAGGAGCTGCCGGTGAGCATGAGCATCCACTACACTCTGGACGGCAAGACCGTCACCCCCAGCGAGCTGGCGGGCAAGAGCGGCAAGGTGACCATCCGCTTCGAGTATGAAAACAACCAGTATGAGGTGCGTACCGTCAACGGCGTCAGCCAGAAGGTGTATGTCCCCTTCGTGGCCCTCACCGGCGCCCTGCTGGATACCTCCCACTTCTCCAATGTCACCGTCTCCAACGGTAAGCTCATCAACGACGGCGACCGCATCGCCGTCATGGGTATGGCCTTCCCCGGCCTGCAGGAGGATCTGGGCATCAGCAAGGAGCAGCTGGACCTGCCCGACTATGTGGAGATCAGCGCCGACGTAACGGACTTCACGCTGGAGACCACCCTCACCGTCGTCTCCAACAGCCTCCTCAATGAGGTGGATACCGACGACCTTACCTCCGGCGATCTGGGGAGCCTGTCCGATTCCCTGGGCAAGCTCACGGATGCCATGGATCAGCTGATGGACGGTTCCTCCCAGCTGTATGACGGACTCTGCACGCTGCTGGACAGCTGCGGACAGCTGTCTGACGGCGTGGATCAGCTGACGGACGGTTTGGATCAGCTCAGCTCCAACAGCAGCGCCCTGAACGCCGGGGCCAAGCAGGTCTTTACCTCCCTGCTGGCTATGGCCGATGAGCAGCTGCAGCCCCAGCTGGCACAGGCGGGCATCACCATCCCCTCCCTGACCATTGACAACTACACCACCGTGCTGGGCGGCGTGCTGGCCCAGCTGGACGAGGCCGGTACGCTGGCTGAGCAGGCCGCCCGTGAGCAGGTGACTGCCGCCGTGGAGGCCGCACGGGATCAGATCCGTGCCGCTGTGACCGAGGCCGTGCAGCGGCAGGTAACGGCGCAGGTGACGGAGCAGGTGCGCCAGCAGGTGCTGGGGCAGGTGCTCAACGCCATGGGCTACACCATGGAGCAGTATCAGCAGAGTCCTGAGCTGAAGGCGCAAGTGGATGCCGCCGTGGAGCTGCAGATGCAGACTCCCGCCATGCAGCAGACCATCTCCGAGAATGTGACGGCCCTTATGGGGACGGAGGAGATCCGGCAGAAGATCGACGCCGCCACGGAGCAGCAGGTGCAGCTGAAGATCGAGGAGACCATGGCCTCCGACGAGGTGCAGCAGAAGATCATGGCCGCTACGGAGCAAGCCTCCGCCGGTGCCGTGCAGATCCGCAGCCTGAAGCAGCAGCTGGACCAGTACAACGTGTTCTACATGGGTCTGAATAGCTACACCGCCGGTGTGGATCAGGCTGCCGCCGGTGCTCAGCGGCTCCAGAGCAATATGCCCGCCCTGCTGGATGGCGTGAAGCAGCTGCGGGACGGCGCCATGCAGCTCTCCGACGGACTGAAGCAGTTCAACGAGGAGGGCGTGGAGAAGCTGGTCAGCGTGCTGGGCGACGACGTGGAGGGTCTGGCGGAGCGCCTGACCGCCACGGTGGAGGTCTCCCGCAACTACCGCAGCTTCTCCGGGCTGACGGACGGCATGGACGGCGCTGTGCGCTTCATCTACCGCACCGAGGCCGTGGAAAAGGCCGAGTGATCCCGTTTCCCTACAGAGTAAGAAGGCGGCAGCCCATAGGGCTGCCGCCTTTGGTGTCGGGAGGGCATTGCCCGCCATCCTCTCCGTCATCGCAAAAGCCCGCCGCTGGCGGGCTTTTGTGCGCTCTTGGCGGCCCTTCCGCACCCTCCCCGCACCCAACGGAGGTGGGCGGCATACAATGGTCTATCCTTAGGGAAGGGGGAGGCGTGGTGGAGCATACATATACCGTGGCGCTGGCGGGAAACCCCAATGTGGGAAAAAGCACCGTATTCAACCGCCTGACAGGGCTGCGCCAGCACACGGGCAACTGGCCCGGCAAGACCGTGGAGCGGGCAGAGGGTTATTTTTCGCAGGCGGGGCAGCGGTTCCGGCTGGTGGATCTGCCGGGGACCTATTCTCTGGCGGCGGATTCGCCGGAGGAGGAAGTGGCCGGGGCGTTTTTGCAGAGCGGGCAGGCGGATGCCGTCATTGTGGTAGTGGACGCCTCCTGCCTGCGGCGGGGGCTGATCTTGGCCCTGCAGCTCCGCCAACAGACCCAGCGGCTGGTGCTGTGCGTGAATCTCATGGACGAGGCGGCCCGCCGGGGTGTCACGCCTCAGATCCGGCGCTTGGGGCAGCTGCTGGATGTGCCGGTGGTGGCCACCGCCGCCCGCAGCGGAAAGGGCTTGGCGGAGCTGCGGCATCAGGCGGCGGAGGTGTGCCGCCGGGAGCCATGGGAGGACGGCTGGAAGCTGACCTACGTCCCGCCGGTGGAGGCGGCGCTGGGACTGCTGGAGACGGGAATGTCCCGCCGCCGTGCCGTGGCGCTGCTGTGGGGAAGCCCGCCCACAGAGGGGGAACAGTCCCTGTGGCAGCGGGCGCAGCAACGGCTGGGAGCGCTCTCCGGGCAGGCCCTGCGGGACAGCCTGACGGCGTCGGTGGTGGCGCTGGCGGAGGAGATCGGGCGGCAGTGCGTCCGGTGCGCCGGGCCAGACCCCCACGCCCCGGACCGGCGGCTGGATCGGCTGCTGACCTCCCGGCTTACAGGCTTTCCGGTGATGCTTTTGCTGCTGGGGCTGGTGTTCTACCTGACCATACAGGGGGCCAATGCCCCCTCCCGGCTGCTGAGCCGGTGGCTGACGGCGCTGGAGGAACCACTGCGGGGTCTGCTGGCAGGAGCGCCGTGGTGGGTGCAGGGGGCTGTGGTGGACGGCATCTACCGGACGGTGGCGTGGGTGGTGGCGGTGATGCTGCCTCCCATGGCCATCTTCTTTCCCCTGTTCACGCTGCTGGAGGACGCCGGGTATCTGCCCAGAGTGGCCTTCTGCATGGATCGGTGCTTCCGGGCGGCGGGCGCCTGCGGGCGGCAGAGCCTCACCATGGCCATGGGCTTCGGCTGCAACGCCTGCGGCGTCACCGGCTGCCGCATCATTGCCAGCCCCAGAGAGCGGCTGGTGGCCATCCTCACCAACTGCTTCGTTCCATGCAACGGCCGCTTCCCTACGCTGATCGCCCTGATCGGCCTGTTCTTTCTGGGGGATGCCGCCGGGCCGGGGCGGTCGGCACTGGCAGCGGCGATGTTTTTGGGGGTCATCGTGTTCTGCGTGGCCATGACGCTGGCCATGTCCAAGCTGCTGAGCGCCACAGTGCTGCGAGGACAGCCCTCCTTTTTTTCGCTGGAGCTGCCGCCCTATCGCCTGCCCCAGGTGGGGCGGGTGCTGGTGCGCTCCCTGCTGGATCGGACGGTGTTTGTGCTGGGACGGGCGCTGACGGTGACGGCCCCGGCGGGGCTGCTGATCTGGGGGATGGGGAACATGGACGCCGGGGGCGTCTCTCTGCTGGAGCGGGCCGCCGGGGTACTGTCCCCGCTGGGACGGCTCATGGGGCTGGACGGCATGGTGCTGCTGGCCTTTCTGCTGGGCTTTCCCGCCAATGAGATCGTGCTGCCCATTCTGCTGATGGGCTATCTGCACACCGGGACGCTGACGGAGTGCGGCGGGCTGGAGGCGCTGCGGGCCATTTTGCTGCACAGCGGCTGGACCACGGAGACGGCCCTGTGTATGATGGCCCTGTGCCTGCTGCACTTCCCCTGCGGCACCACCTGCCTCACCATCCGCCGGGAGACCGGCGGCCGCCGGTGGACGCTGCTGGCCATGGTGCTGCCGACGGCGGTGGGGATGGCGGTCTGTATGCTGATCCATGGAGCCTTCAGGCTGCTGGGATAAACGGGCAAAGGGAGCCGGGAGAGCATCGCTCTCCCGGCTCCCTTTGCAGTCAGGTCTCCATGTGCTTGCCCAGAAAACCCGCCACGGCTTGGGCCAGCTTGTACTCCCCCTCGCCGGGGAGACGATCCTCCGCTGAGACAAAGAGTACCAGCCCCAACACGTCGCCGCCGCACAGGATGGGGGCGGCCACCGCCGCCGCGTACTGCCCGGTGCTCTCGGAGACCGGCAGCCGCTCCTGCCCGGAGCGGTACTGATAGATGCTGCGCTGCTCCATGATCTGCTCCAGCTGCGGAGAAAGGTTCTTGCCCAGCAGCTCCCGCTTCCCGGCCCCGGCTACGGCCACGATGCCGTCCCGGTCGGTGACAGCGGCGGTGAAATCCGTGTTACGGGCCAGGGTGTCGCAGAATTGGGCGGCGAAGTCCTCCAGCCCGCCGATGAGGGAGTACTTCTTGAAAATGACTTCCCCGTCCCGTGTGGTGTAGATCTCCAACGGGTCGCCCTCACGGATACGCATGGTGCGGCGGATCTCCTTGGGGATCACGACCCGGCCCAGGTCATCGATGCGCCGCACGATCCCAGTTGCTTTCATCTATATACATCCTCCAGCTGTTGAGTTTTGTTACCGGCGATGGTGGGTGTGCTTGCCCTTCTTCATCGGCGGTATGCCTATTTTCTGCAATGGCGGCAAAAATATGTAGCCGCCGCTGTTGGAGGTTTCTGGAAAATGCAGGGGCTGCGGGATCGTGTGCGGGTTGGAGGAATGTGCTGTATCCGCTGAAAAGACCGGGAAAACCAGCGCAAAATTGAGATCATTCCCAAGCTACTGAAAACGCTTTATGAGGACAAGCTCAGCGGCAAGACCTCGGAGGATAACTACTGTGTTCTTTCGCAGGAATATTCCGATGAGCGTGAGCAGCTGCAAAAGAAGATTCTGAAGCTGCGCAGGAAGCTGACCGAAATGGGCGAAAAGGAAAACGAGCGGGAGGAGTTCATCCATGCGATACGTAAGTTCATGGAAATGCGGACGCTGACCAAACAGGTGTTGAACGAGCTGATTGACCGCATTGATGTGTACGAAACGCAGGGGACGGGCAAAAACAAAACCCAACGACTTGTCATCTACTACAAGTTCGTCGGGTATCTGGACATTGATCCCACGCAGTGCCGTCCGAACTACACCGCCGACATCCGCGAGGGTGTTGCCATAGAGTATATTTCCTGCGAGCCGCCGGAGAATCTGAAGGAGCTGTTCCCGGAGGGATACGGCGTGGATGATGATTCTTTTGAGGAAGAAGAACTGGAGCAGGCGTAAACCTGCTCCGAGGATAAGGGTATTCAATCGAAGTATTTATTAAAAACTTGATTTACGGTTTCGACGTAAACGTTAAATGACGGATGATTATAATCTTGCCGACGAAGATACATGTTTTTCTTTTCAAGATATTCATCAATTACTTCGTCCCAAAGATGTTCGTCTTTGATGGCTGCAACTTTATCAAACAAATTCCTTGAATTGGGCACTAGATTCCAGTAATACCTGTCCCAAGCGGTAAAACCGGTTTTCTCATGGATCAATCTATGGCAACCATTACGATCGTTGAATACTATGGCGAGATCAATGCTGAATTCGGTGTGATTACCTTTGGTAAAATGCCGTTTTTCTGTTGTTAATACGGAAGTGGAATCCATGCAGTCATTCCATCCGTTTTTATTGAGAATCACATTAAACTGTTTGCGGATATATTCCTTGATTTCTCTACAGTTGTTGATGTTGATTTCAGAATCAATTATCATCAAATTATAATCGAGATCAATCGGTTCATTGGAATTTTGCGTGATAAGATTTTTTGCACCGCTGCCGACAAGGTGAGCTTCGACTTCCATAAGGGAATCGTTGTTAATGAGCTGAACAAGCTGGTTGATGATATTGGAGCATAAGTATTTCATATCTTTAAGAAATACCTTATCTCTAATATAGTGATACATAATAACAATCTCCTCTTCCCATGCCACCCATTCAGCGTTTCTCGCTAAATCATCATAGTATACTCACGAATGATGCCCGTGTCAATACTTTCAGGTAAAAAAAGCGGATGTAACTGATTTCAGTTACATCCGCTCAAGATGGTTGCGGAGGCAGGACTTGAACCTGCGACCTCCGGGTTATGAGCTGCAGTCAGGAATACTTTTGCGGCGATTATTCAGGGGTTTGGCACATATTGACGGCTTTTTCCAACGCTCCGAATCCACTGAAATCTGCCCAATCCACTGTGTGCTAACCCCGTATGGGTCAAAATATGGGTCAAAAATGTGGTCTTAAAAATGGGTCAGCCAAGCAGGCAGCTTTCACTGCCAAATTTGGACTTACGACACATTCAAGACCACTTTGGATTCACTTTTCCGATGGTTACGCTGCCCGGGTTTTCAAGAGATTTTTCATCCCCTGTTTTCGAGCCAACCGCCAATACCGGAAGCTTTTCTTACTCTGCCAGTAATCTCCCGCCCTAGTTCCAACATGGGTCAAAAACATGGGTCGGGCGGTTTTCCTCTCCCAAGGCAGAAACCAACTCCCATCCCAAGGTGTCGTGATTGTACCAAAGCTTTTAGAAATTGCAAGTCTTTTCTTCCCAAAAGAAACTGCCGCCGGATGGTATCAACCGATACCACCCGGCGGCAGCTAACAATACGAAGTAATCAAATAAGTGGAAATCTTACTCTGCTAACAAATCAATTTGCTACCAATGCAGTCAGAGCATCCGCTGTGTCCTTAGATTTCTCGTCACCAGCAGTCTGTGCGATCTCAGCAGCTATCGCCTCTTTATCCATCTTCAGCTTATCCAGCAGGAAAGCATGCCTCAAATCAAAGCTTTGGAACACATCATCCCATGTCAAAGCATAGACTTCATAGTTGTCAATTTCAGCAACTAAGCCCTTTTTGCCTTTAGACTTCTGGGAATCGTATCGTGCCTTGACATCGTCATCAACAGCGCTACATACAGCAATAAACTTCCATCTGCGGTACTGGCTATTAAACAACGGTTGTTTTCGGACGTAATCCATATAGTCTTCAATTTGACGTAAAACCGCTTTGGTGAGCACTACTTTGGGTGCTTTCAGCTCAACGACCAGATTTTCCTGAATCGCACTACCATTTGCATCCTCAGTATTTCTTGCAGCACAAGCAAAAATATCCATCCGGCGAAGCTCTTCTTCATCTGGTGTCAACACTGGATTTGGAGCCTTATCACCATAGAGCAAGTACAGATACTCTTCAAGCGCCTTTTGCATTCGCTTGTCTGCCGTTACCAGGTGATACTGTTCTCCGAACAGCCAGTAATGCTGCTCCACAATCTTTTGAACGTGGTCACGTTCATTCGCATATCCTGCATAGTCAAAGACGATTGTCTTGAGAACCTCGATGACCTTATACCGGTCTTCAATAAAACGAATGGTTGCTATAATATTCTCCAGATGTGTCCGCTTTAACACAGATGCAAATTCTTCACGCTGCTTTGGCGACAGTTGAACAATTTCATCGATAATGGAAAGAACATTTTCCCTTTCTTCGGAGCTGAGCAACAAATTCAAAAAACCCAGTAAAGATTTTTCCTGAATCGGCTTCAGGTTATGGAATATCCTAGGCTGAATTCGATAAATCTCCTTTGTGACTTGCACCAAATCCTTTTTACGTAAGGCCCCGTAAAAGTCATTCGGGAATGTAGGGAAAGAATCTCTGGCCTCCATTCGCGCAATGGCTTTATCCACTTGTGCCGCCATGTGCTTATGCAAGCTTTCTTCTATAACATCCTGAATTTCTTTGCTTAACTCTTTTAGAACCTTCTTGTCTTCATCATACTCATTCAGCGCAGTTTGCCCATCAAGTTCTACTCTTTTGCCCTTTAATGTAATTCCGTCTCTCCCCAAAAAGAACGGCGAAGTGACAAATACACTGTGGTTAAAATTCACCGTATTACGGTTAAATGTTGTCGTATCCTTCGACCTAACAACACCCTCTTCATCCAGGAAATACACAGAGAAATTCTCTGTAATTTTCTCATTCCAAACAATCAACGCAATTTTGAACGGGATTCTGGATATTAGGATTTCCTTTTCAACACTTGCATCAGTATTAATGTACTTTCGATAATCCAACTCTGTACCATTGATGGTTAATACGATTTTCTTATCCTTATTGAGGTACAGATACCATGCAAAGGCTTTGAGCATAGTATCTTCTAACTGCGCAAAGCTTACATCATCTTCACATATACCATCAATGCCACTGATGATCAGTCTCGTGCCCGTTGATCTCGTTGTTGGTGCCGGATCAGAAACATCGCATTGGTTTTTATCAGCATTCTCCAAGCTGATTGTATACGCGATATTGCCATCTGGTGTTGCCGTTACCGTCGACCATTCAGCCAAGGATGCAAAGGAAAAACACGAGAATCGTCCTTTGCCCTTGTTTGCCTTTGTTTTGATTTGCAGGGATCGGCTGTTCTTTTGAGAAGCGAGGAATGCACCAAATGTGCGTTCAAGGGAATCATAGGCGATTCCATCTCCGTTGTCAGTGATAACAATCTCTGCACTTCCTGTCAGCTCATTGGGAATACAATCAATTGCAACAGCGGTTGCATTGGCCTCAAAGCTGTTCCATACATATTCGCACAGGGCATCCTTGTAGTCCTTCGTAATACCCGAACTCTCTACACTCTGATTGTTTACACTAAGCTTAAGAATCATTTGAATACCCCCAACTGTCTACATCTGTCACCGAGGTTATACTTCTGTATTTGTATTCTATCATGGAATTTGTCCAATTTATAGCATCAATTTAGGAAAACACAAAAATAGTTGTTTTGTAGACTTGCAATAATCTGCAGTTATCAGCCATCCAACAGGGAGGGCTTGTGCTATATTGCAGCCTGTGGCAAACCAAAAGAGCAACTATCACTTCGTTTCCCACAAATACGCCAGTCAGCAGGCTCGTTATTTGGCTCAACCGAAATTTATATTTTGTACAGAATATTTTTCGTCCCCCTATTGACAAATCCCTTTCAGTGTTGTATATTATTTCCATCAATTTATAAATTTTGGATGAAAGGAGTTTTATATGAATACACCCAACACTAATGACTATTCCGTTTTTAAGGATGCACTAGGGAAGCGCATTCAGCTTTTGAGAACTGCAGCAAGCCTAACGCAGGAGGCACTAGCAGCGAATTCCGGATTGACGCGCACGACTATCGTTGATATCGAGAAAGGTGCTACAAACCCCACATTAGAGGGACTCGCTCGCATTGCATCTGCACTGGGACTCAAGGTGCCCGACCTGTTCTCTTCCGGTGTAGCGCACCAAAGTACCTACATCATGCAGCCCACCAGCGGAAACCTCTATACACCCTTGGTGGAGCAATTGACCACGGTTAAAAATGGTGAGCTGAATATCCATGTTGCCTATGCTAAAAGCAGTGGCGTCGATCTGCTGACAGCGGCACTCCAGACCTTCCGCAGCGCAGGCGGACACCTCCGTGTACTCGCTGGTATTGATCAGAAAAACACGACCGCTGAAGCCCTATACAAACTCACAAAGCTCTGCGACGAACTCTATGTAGTCCATGATAGCGCATTTGCTCAGACATACCATCCTAAGATTTTCATCGTCCGGAATGCGGATCAGGCATGGGTCGCTGTGGGTTCCAACAATCTGACTCGTGGTGGTTTGTGTACCAATTACGAAACCTGCAACACTCAGTTTCTGAATCTGAACGATACGCTGGATCACAGATCTTACGAGAATCTGACGGAAGCATTCACCCTGTATCAGGAGTCTAATCTGGTAAAAAGGATTTCTTCTGTTGAGGACATCCAAGAGCTTCTGCGTAATGGTCTGATTGTTACCGAGCAGCAGAGCCGACAAAACTCTACCAAGCGCAGTAGCTTCAGTGCGAATACACACTTTGGCCACCGTGCAGTTTCCAATCTCCCCACCGCATCGGTAAAGATTCCCGTCCCCGCCAATTTGTTTGCAGGCACATCTTCCAATTCTAGGACAGGCAATAACGAAAGTGCCGCCACACAGCAACCTACCGCACCTTTGCATGATTCTGAAGTTACCGCAGCATCTTTTCTTTCTTTGGAAGCATCCAGTGATGTACAGGCAACCTACTGGTTCGAAATGCGCGCAAGCACCGGCGGCTCTAGAAACATTCTCGATCTTTCTTCTTCCGCTAAGCTTCAGAGCGGCACCCACCCCAATGTAGAAAACGGATCTATCCCCGGTAGTGTGGCCTTTTTCGGTTTGGATCCCATGGCTCGTGATGTGGAGAAGAATGTCACTATCGTCTATAACGGTATTTCCTACTATCCCAGCACCATCAAATTTGCACCCAATAATGCATCCTGGCGAATCCAGCTCAAGGGAGATGCGGAGACCGGCGACGAATCCCTTTCTCAGTATGGCAAAACAGACTTTGCCTATCACATTCTCGTTTTCCATCGTGTAACCTCTGACCACTACATTCTTGAAACCATGGCCGAAAGCGAACTGGACGCACTGAAAGCAAACAGCGAATTCTGGGCAACCAACGGCATTAATAAGTCTTCCAAGGCATTTGGTAAGATCAGAATTGGATAATCCCAATAGATAAGACGCAGGCCCGAAAGCCTGCGTCTTTTACTATGCCTTAAAGGAGTTGCGAACCATTTTCTCTTCTGCGCTTGTAAGACCATACATCTGGAAAATAATCTTGTCGATTTCCTCCCGCACATCTGCAGCGGTTTTGTAGTAGTTATCCGCATTCTTTATTTCCGGAACACCATCCCACAAACCACACAAGTCCGGCTCATTCCGGTATAGTAGCCGTTCCAAGGCTCTGACCGCATCCAATGCTGTATAATCTACACCATGTAAAGTAACCATGCTGTTCCATGCCTCTCGGAAAGGAACAGGAATCTGCCGTACAACACTCTGCGTCAGATCAATACCCCCCATTTTCAACCGTACAAAAAAATCAAACACCTTGGAATTAAACAGCGCCAGTATCATCAAAAGATCCTCAACTGGTGTTGTCTGGAGCAATTGAACGGATTGGCAAGTTGGCATTGACGGTATGATCGATGCAATCATAGTCCGTTGATTGGTGGGAGAGGTAAGACTTCTCCAGCACAGAGAATACGGTTGATCATACCTATCAAGAAATGATTCCCAAAATTTCTTATCAATAAAGTATCTGCACTCCGGAGCAAGCTTTGGGGCAACAAAACTATCACCCGGTTGCCGTCTAGCAGATGCCTTTGCTTGATAACGTTCATCAGCACTCATTCCTGCAAATGTGGAAAAACGATTATCATATTGTTCGATGAATTTTCCCTCATAGATTGGGACTCGTGTTTTTTCCGACTTTGTAGAAATGTGTTCTGCATGCGCAGTAAGGTGTACCAACCTACCAAAATGACACTTTGGAAATTCTTTTGCAAACACTGACAGCGATCTGTGTGTTCGAAGTAAGAACGAGAACTCCTTCGAATCTGCCACATTCGGAAGCAGTCCTGTTTCCGGATTGATAAGTTCCAGCTCCTCGCTCGTAACATTGATTGGCACAGACGACAATATCTGTTCTTGCTTAGTCAGTCCATAATGTACCTTTATGCCACCGGCATGTTCTCCTCCGAAGAAGAGTACACAGAATTTCTCGCGGCTGTCAATTTGGAAAAGCTTCTCCCGATTATCAAAGAGAAACACCTCTGAAAGTGATCCCTGATTAACAAAATGTCGGAAGCAAGACGAATAGCAAGTTGATGTAACCAGCGCACTTTTCACTATAATCGCTGCAAAACCATCTTTTTCTGTCAATCGAGAAGCTAGCTCAGCAAACATTGCATATGTGTTCAGCTCCCCAACCAACGATACTTTCAGGAGCGGATGTTTAGGGATTTCTTTTTTCACCGAAGCATAATCATCTTGCAGAAGCTGGTAGTACTCCAACAGTTCTAGCCAATTAACCGCAAGTTTTTTAATTTCCTTTTCGCGCTTGTTTTTCTGCGAGATTGCTGAAATTGCAGGACAAACCGGTCTAAAAAATGCCCGTTCTTCAAAGCGGAGCTTTTCCCATGGCGGATTTCCTAACACGACCAGGTTTTGTTGTTCCAGTTCCAAGCAGTTGATTCCTTCTGTCTCAGCATACAATCTGTTAAGCGCAAAATTATCAAACCTCACTTCTAGCGGTGCAATTTTATCGCTATGAAGCAATGGATTGCCTACAATAAAGTTCTTTGCGACCTCGCGAAGCAAATTTTCATCATCTTCAGCTTCAACTGCAGAAACAATCCGCGCAATGGTGATCATCAGTGCTATTGGGTTGACATCTACACCCCTCAACTGAGTTGCCAGCTTCTTTCTGGAATAACCCAATACATGATTATCAAAATACTGGATTACCGCTAACAGAAATTCTCCGCATCCACAAGAATAGTCCAGGAAGGTTATATTCTCATACTCATTGCAGCAAGCAAAAGAGTCTGAATCTATCGCACGCCTCCGCTTTCGATCCATGTAGCTCTCTAGCGCACGATAAGTAATTTGCGCAGAAAAGTCAGAAGAAGTATAATATGCCCCCGCAATATCTCGGCTAACTTTATCGATTTTATATCCAACTCTCTCAGGCTGTACGCAAAACTCGCTTGCCAAAAGTGCATCATACAGGATTTCTGGTTTTGCTGCAAGTGCGCTTTCTTCTGGCCAATTGTTAATAATGCATTCGCGGTTATTCTCAAAGAACTCCGTCGTGCTCTGTGGGATTAACTCAATTCTTTGATAGAGCGCTAATTGATCTTTAATTGGCATATTCTCGCGCTTGAGAAGATAGCAAGTGCCATGGCAAAAGTAAATCGCCTCGAGATGCAATACCGCTTTTTTGACTTCGCATATACGCCTAAAGTCACCACGAAAAATTTCCGAGATGGTGGTCGTAATTGCATTTTGAATTATATGTATCTGGTTGCTCATGCTTCACCATCCTCAAATCTTTCTTGTGAACATTCCGCCCTCATAATGATAGTACGGACGATTACTGAAGGTCTGTGTATGAATAGAATTGAACTGCATCGCAATCCATTCTTCTACTGTATCCCATTCGTTTTTCAACCCAGGATACATCTCATAGAACTTCTGGCACAGTTGTAACATCTGCATTTCATCGCGAGTCTCCACTCTAAAACCAAGAATTGCTAGAACAATGTTGTGCAATACCAAGTTCTTGTACTTGGCCTTGCATTCTTCGAACGTCTCAGGAGAAGACGAAATCAACTCAACAATTAGTTCTGGACTAACCTGTTCCTTACGTGCGATAAACTCCAACAAGCCATCACAACCCAAGGATTGTTTATTCACTCTGGTTCGAACAATCTGACAATTCGCATCTAACGCCTGGGCCATTACTTTATCCAATTTGTTCGCGATCGACGTTCCGGTTATGTCTATAGCAGGTACTCCAACAGTTTCATTCAGTTTCGAAAGCTCTGCTTTATCAAGCGCATATGCCTCAAGAATAATGTCATCAAGTTTCTTTTCGCAGCTTAATTTCACTAACTCGTCTTGCATTTCTTTCAGGAAAAGCTGCCATACAAAAGCATCCAAAGACGCGAATTCAATAACCGGTACTTGCCATTCCAAATTATTAGGTCGCACTTTGAGCTGCTCTCTTTTTCTGCCATAACATTCTCGTCCTAAGCTATTCAGCTCAATTCGATCAAGCAAACCAGTAGGAACCGGAACTCTTGAAATGTATCCGGCTGCAACCGTAAGCTTTGGCGAAAGCGCTCTTAAATAATAGGAAAACACTCTAGAGTTCAACAGTGAAAGATGCGCGTAAGGACTTCCCTGAACATCTCTAATCCCCGGTCCAGATGCCACAAACAGCTGACCTTCTTCCAGCAGACGAGCGTTGAAGCCGGATGTACCAGTATCGCTATAGACCAGCGATGTTCTATCGAAATACTTTGTGTTGCGCAGAGCCGAACCCTTAGTCGCACGAATATATTCGCCGTCAGCGCCCCATTTTAAGACATAGCTATTAAGTCCACACCAGCGAGAATAACTGCCGCCTTTACTAACAGGAACCCACTCTGGATCATTTAAATGTTCCCAGTAATAGCCTATTAGTCTAGCTGCATCACCCGTTGAAGTGCCCTGCATCGGGATTCCGTAATCTCCGTATTTCCCTAGCATAGCATGTACAGTATTGGGGGTGGTTTGGCTTAAAGAGAAAGCCATGTGTTCACCACCAAAAAGCTGCGTCTGTTGCATAAGCAGCACCGAATCGGAGGCCTTTCCCAGTACTGCAGCTTTTTCTTTAAGCGGAATATCTCTCAATGTCAACACTTTGACACATGCATTCGCATACGGTGTTTTCGTAACCCTGACCAGCGCTACATTTGCCTTTTCTCCACTTAGATCATAGAATGCTCCAGAACCTAAGTCTGCAATTGATTCTATCGTATTATTGGTGATAAGTTCTCTTCGCAAATTCTCGAAACTGTCTAAATACATCCAGCTGCTTTGCGTAACAAGTCCAATCGTTCCACCTGTTTGAATTTTATCGATGCACTGTAAAATAAACGCATTGCACAGATCGCACTTGGCGTTAGGGAAATGCTTCTTGAGATGTTCCTTCATAGAACTAGCCATACCTTTAACGGTTTGGAATGGCGGGTTCGTATAGATCTCTGTAGCGACAGCGGTCATGCTTTCCAAATTCTCACGCTTGCCATCCGCCACTCTTCTGATTCTGTGCGTTGAAAAGTCTGCCTCCAGGAAGCCAAATCCATTTGGCTCAACGGATGTAAAAATATTGGGGCAAAATAGTCTCCAATCAACAGTAGATACCTGCTGTACTTTAGCCAACAACATCAATGCTTTAAGCTTCAGGTTCACTGATGCGACCGCTGCTAGATTGGGATCCAATTCATATCCATATAAAGCATTGAAAATATTCTCAATGCAAGCGATAGGATTATCTAATTCTCTATACCTTAAAACAAACAACTGGTTCAAGATATGGGAAAGGAAATTACCACCACCGCAAGCTGGATCTAAATATACAGAACTAGCAGTCGTTGTTCTAGGAATACCTTTTGTAAGATACTCAATCATGTATTCTTCCGTAAAGAACTGGGTACTTTCTAACCCAGAATCCAGGCTAAGTTTGTTCACATACTGATAAGCCCACGATAAAATATCATCAACATAGTCTGCATAGCGATAAATGTATTTTTCAAAATCCGAAACCAAGGACGAAAACATTTCCCAGAAGGATCTGCGGCTCGACTCCTTGAACTCAATCTCAAGCAGTTCCGAACTGATCATCAAAAACACATCATCTTTCTCATTAGATGATTCATCGTTCTGGATATCACAGAAAATAGTTGTAGCAAGTAAGCTAACAAACACCATTTTGGATGTGCTGGGGTTATTAAGCTTTCCGTTTATTTCCTGATAAGCATTTACCGTCAGCTTCTTTAGTGCTGTCCTAGCTGCTCGTGCTGTGGGCGATTCAACTGTATGGTGAGTTTGAACTCGACCGTCTGCCGGCTTCAAAGCATCCTCTGGCACCACCCACATATTTCCGATACGAGTTGCATTCTTAATTCTATTTTCAGTACAAAGCACTTGAACACGTCGTTTAGAAATGCCCCACTTTGTCGCAGCTTGCTGTGCAGAAATGTATCCCATATTCATCTCTCCTTACTCGCATATTATATTCTCTATCAAGAACAATATCAAGATAAATTTACTCATCTCATCAAGTTTTTTGACGAGACGAGTAAACTATGGATGTACTATCCTAACTCTTGGAGTAATCTAACGCCAATTTTGATTCCCTCCACAACGCCTGCCCTCTCATGATCCCGGCAGAGCTTGCAAACCGGATAGACGATTCTGTCCATCTCCCGGAGGGGCATCCCGTTCATCTGCCGGTACAGTTCTTCGAAATCCGCCTTTATCTGCTCACTGTCATAGGGGTTGTTTTCGTTGAAGCATTCATACAGTAATCCCAGGACAGAATCCGCATCCCCATAATTGGGAGGATTTTCAGCTACCTGTTGTCTTAATTTCTCAAGGAATTCTTTCATCGGTCAGACTCCTTTCCCAGTTCCAGCATCAGTTCAGCGCCGTATTGCAGGCCGTCCAGAAAGGCCTTGCGTTCATATGCACTGCACAGGCGACAACACAGATTGAAAACTGCGTTGTTATTATCCAATGGCAGTACACACAGATACTCCTCCAGCTCCTTGAATCCATCACCAATCTCTTGGGGATCGTGCTCATGGGATTCTGCATAGGCATGGTAGAGCTGATCCAGTACCGTCTGACAATCCGAATTGCCAGAGTCAAAGGGATGAGTTAGCATATAGGCTTTCATTGCTTCAGAAATGGACTTCAAATGTAACACCTCCAAAAATGTTTTGGTGATGTTACCTTGGCTTCCTCAAAATTGCAACTGTCATTAGTGCCAAATTATTGCTTGGCGGCCGTCGGTTGCACCGTCAAGTGGTCGCTAACAAAACACAATAAACAAATAGAATCCCTTGTATTTCAAACCGTTCGACATAATTCGCACAAATGTTCTTGATTATTCTCTTGCCGCCTGATATAATAAATCCATCGTCAGGCACCCAACTTATGAACTAAACTATTGAAAAGTACCGATGAGGTCGGCAGATGTTCGACCTCATCCCAACCATTCCGCTCCAGGGTGGAAGGGATGCAGCGTGATGGCTGTGTCGGTCAACATCTGCCGACCTTTCGTACTGGACAGGCGGTAAAGATGAAAAACATCAACTACTACGGTCAAAAGATTACTGTATCCGATGAAGTCGCGGAGTTTTTGGAGCAGGATCGTTTACGGGAAAGTGCTCAACGAAGAAGTGACCAGCGTCACCTGGATTTCGTTGGGAATGAAATTTACACAATGCCCGGTCTGTTCACAGACGAGCCAACCGATCCAACCTTTGAGCAAGCATTCCTTCTTTTGCGGAAGCACAAACTCCGGAAGATCTTTCCAACTCTGCCTGATGATGACCAGAAACTGCTTCGGTTTTACTACTTTCGGTTCTATACATTGGAACAGATCGGCAAGGAATTTGGTATAAGCAAAATGGCGATTTCAAAACGGCTGCGGAAAATACTTGACCTCCTGCGGAGTCTCATGGAAGATGAGGCTCCGTATTTTTCGCAAATTTTTCTCGAAACCCGGTTTACAAATCTTCTGTGCGTGTCCTATAAAGTGAACCACAAACATAAGAAAGCGCTCCGTTCACATTCCGTTCACGCCCTGCACTTGAAAAATTTGGATTATTCTGTTATAATTCTACTACATACATAGTGCCGCCGGCACAACATATCAAAATATCGCGCATACATAACTGACACCGCAGGGGAATCAAAACCGATTCCTGTTCGGTGTTCGTTGGTATGCGTTTTTTGTTTGCCCGGCCATCGGAAGGAGTGAGAAATCTGTGATTGCGAGAGCAGACTGCGCGAAAACAATACAGGAGGAAATGAAAATGAGAGAAAGCAAATTCAAAAACTATGATGCCCTGCCGCTGACGCTGACCGCGCCGGAGGTAGGAGAAGTGCTGGGAATCTCCAGAGCGGCGGCCTACGAGTTGGTTCGTTCGAAAGGATTCCCTCACATCAGAATCGGCACACGGATTCTTGTTCCAAAAGACAAGTTTATCCAGTGGATTGACCAGCAAACGGAGGTGGATGGATGAGATTGTATGAACCGCCCGCAAAAGAATTCTTTCGTCTGCCCAACAGCATCTTCCATGTGCCGCTGGATGCCACCCAGTTCAAACTGTATGCGTATCTGGTCTGCTGCTCCGGCAGTAAGGGATACTGCTGGCCCACGCACAAGAAAATCATTCAGGATACCGGCATCAAAAAGTCTTCTCTCCAGAAAGCCATCAAGGCTCTGGTCAAGCGGAAGCTGATTGCCATGTACAAGCACCGCAATCCCTACGGCTACTCCAACAACGAGTATCATCTGCTGAGCCTGGACAACCCGGAGATTTACCGTGACCTGGATACAGAAGCAGACGAGCTTCCGCTGTTCATTGGCGAGGAGCTTCCCGCATAAGCTGGAGTTGCTTTCCATACTGATTTCGGAGATTTCGGATGAAAGGATTGGAAAGCAGGAGAAAGGCATTGGCGCTTTTCGCGCCAATGCCTATTCACAGCAGCCCGCA